>Ga0228710_1008755_pt1 | contig 14376 bp, 6 predicted proteins | sample MedpolnodulmetaG_FD_177995 | JGI IMG/M metagenome (GOLD analysis project Ga0228710, IMG submission 177995) | Root nodule microbial communities from Medicago polymorpha collected in Santa Monica, California, United States - pink nodules | ecosystem: Host-associated > Plants > Roots > Nodule...
AATACAAGAATAACAATATTGAATAAATGAGCTAGAACCATATATTAAAAGATCAAGAAATTACATAATAGCTTGTTTGAATACCTCAAAACCCATAAGAGTAGATGTAGCTACATATGTCTATGATAGCTTTGCAAAGGATGAAGAAAAGATGAAGATTCAATGCCTAGATCCGTGATGTCTCAACAAATCTTAGGTTGAATCTACTCCTAACTACCTTGCTTTGTGTTTCTCTCTCTAGAAAATGTCATATTCTCTCTCTAAAAACCAGAAAATGTATTACCAAAAATGATATATCTGTGGAAAGAGAGAAGAAAACTATTTATATGGGCTACTTCTATGAAATTTCGCTAATAGCCAAATATTTCGCTATTAGCGAAATGTATAGAATCTGTCTCTACACCAATGGAGTTGCTCAACGTGTCCCTTATCCACTTGAATTTACTGAAGTTCGCTGATGGCGAAATCTTTCTGATGCAACTTCGCTAATGGCGAAATATTCGCTAATAGCGAAGTTTGGCCTTCTACTTCTGAACTTCGCTGATGGCGAAACCTCACTGGAACTTTGCCAACATTTCGCTAATGGCGAAAATCTTGTGAACTTAGTACAATTTTATCCTTGCTTGCATTTTCCTGCACAAAATGGGTTGAGTAAGGCATGTAAAGCATAAATGGCATTAATGCACATAATTGAAGCTTTTCCATCAATAACTTGTAAAACAAATCACCAAAATGCCTAAACTAACACATGAATTATATCACTTTTGAGCACTTATCAACTAACAGTCCCTCCGAGCAATTTCACCCCCAACGTCGGCCTCCCAATCTCCGCAGGGAACAACCGCCACGATGCTTATTATCATCACATGAAGACCAAAAGATCTCAGTCTTACGAATATTCAATTCAAGGCTCAATTCTGGCCCAACAACCCGAATGATGTCTAAAGCTTTAGCCACCTCCTCTGAATCCCCTACAAGAGTCCCATCATCGAGGTACCAAGCATGAAGAAGAAGCTTGCAACTATCTCTAACCTGATGAATAAGAGGGTGCAATACAAGAGCAAAAAGGAGCGGTCCTAATGGGTCGCTTTATTGCACTCCAGTAGCAGACATAATATGACCATCACCAAGGTATAATCTCGCTGCGTGTCCATAAAGAAACTCAACCCATAAAGAAATATATAGTTGCAAATTATATTTGAGATTGTCTTTTAATTTTGATACATTTAGAGATAAAGTGGCGTCTCACACATTAAATCATTAAAATGGCTATTTGGTCAATTATAATTATAGATATTATGTATTTTAAATTAGATAAAGAAACTATTTGTTATCACACACTCTTAATTTGAATTATAACCGGGTGTGAATGTGTGATCAGTGATGAATCATGAATGGTGATCTCATGGCCGGAGCAAATATTCGAATGTTTTGAAATTTTAATTAAGAATAAGAAATAAATGAAAAGCCATAAGATAAGAAAGTGTTTTTTTCTTCATAACGTTGAAAAACTAAGATTCGTGGGCAGGCAGTACTCTATTTTATTTTATTTTATAAATAAATTTGTGCGCCACATGTAAATATATATGCATTTTGACGTAATCTCTGAAAAATATGTTTAGACATAGTTAATTGTTGAATTAAACATATTATAATAGATACTGTATTAGATCGTGGTTAAATGGTTATCCAAAAATTTCATTTGCAGCATTGGGTCCATGGCAACTATGATGAGAGATAGGGGACAGGTAGGGGGTGAAGAATTGGCAACACTTTACATTTTACACAGTGAAAGTATGCAATCGTGTATTGTATGTCGTAAATCATAAATTTTTGTAGTTTAGTTAGTCTAAATATTTATATTTATTAAAACATCAAAATTTATTAATAACTAAGTTCCTATACAAGGCGAATTGAGACAGGCAAGACTGAAACAACATAGTGAAGTCACCGAACAATCAAAGAAAACCATACACCCCTTACGTCAAAGACAAAATCCAAAAATCCAACAAGAGACACCACCCAAGAGAGGGCTACCACCGAAATCTACAAAACGCAACACTAAATTCCCACACAACAGCAGAAACAAATATTGTGCCAAAACCCTCAAAATCCATCACAAGTGGCCACAAGAACAACTTCCAACATCAACAATCCACTGTTCGCACCAAAACCCTCTAACAACAATGACAAAAATGAACAACCTCTAAAAAATGGTCGGGGATATAAACCCCCTAGCTAGTTTAATAATTATATATGAATTCTAAGCGTGTTTTTTTATTTTTTTTACATAAGTTCATATAATCTTATTTGAGACGTGTCGCGAACTAAATATGGATTACTAGACGAATTTCGAGTTAAATGCGAATTACTAGCTTCTGCCATTAGACTCAAATCCGGTTGGTGATGTAAACCAATTTCACATATTCTAGATTGATTCATAAGAGACATTTAGGGTGAGAAGATGATGTCTCATATGGAAGGACCCATAGGACACTCCTAAATTGGTTTATTTTTACTTTTCTCTAAAAAGACTACCTTGGCTCGCACTCGCTACATGCGGGTTCAAGATCAGTGTCTTTTTACTACTAGAAATGTACGCTTCTTATATACGTAAATTCAATTGTAAATCTCTAATTGATAGGTTATACGTAAATTCAATTGTAAATCTTCAATGAAAATGGTGATTCTCTTGCTCTTGCATGAAATGGAGTTAAGATCCTCTCCATTTATTATTCTTTCCATTTCATCTATTTGGAGAGATATAGACACACAAAAATTTCGAAAAACTAAAAAGTAATTAATGATGGTGGGACTTACTTAATAGTAGGACCCACTATCTATTTTATGTGTCTTCCCTGATCTAAATTTCAATCATATGAAAAAATTAACCACTTCTATTTTCTTTCAATATATCCTCACGCTCAACACTATTAATTGAGTTTGGTACGCATGAATATAAATAGTGACTAACTCGACCTATAAGCTCTAATACCATATTAAATTTTGAGAAATTAATGATATTTGAACAACTATTTTTAAACAACTTTTGTGACAACTCTTTCTCTTTCATACTCTCATTGTACTTTTATTCTATCTCCATTTTTCTTTCTCTATTGTTATTGTCCAATAAGAAGAGAGAGAAAAAATTTGTTACTAAATTTGTTTAAAATTGATTGTCCAAATATCATTTCTTTTAAATTTTTATATCGGTCATAATTCATCTTTATAAAACTGACTTTTAAGATGAATAATATCACTCTTTATAAACTTTATCCAAACCTTATCTTTAATCAATTTGATACTTGAATTTTTCCCAATATTAAGTTACACATATATAATTATATATCCAGTTATGCTGTGTGATTCTCTTGAACAATATTAGTCTTCTTTGGGATTCTCCTATGATTGAGTAAAAATCGATACTTTTATTCGGCGAATGTGTTTAATGATTGATAGTATAATATACTTAATACTTTACTCAAGCAAGAAGAAAATTAAAGAAAAGAATCACGAAAGATACTTCTGCAAGCTTCCTTCCTAAAAAATTGTTTAATTAAAAGAAAGAGTCTCAAATTTAAATATTAGTTTCTTCTCCTACCTCTTGCTGGCCAGTGATTAATGAAGAATATATTCATAAATGGTTGCAATAAAGACCCCGCCATGTGCTTAAGCATTTAAAACAGGTAAGCACCGAAGAAGAAGAACACAAACTTCTTCATAAAGTTTTACTTAAATATTCCACTGCTGTCTACCTGTCTTTCACCCTCTCCAATATACAACTAAGATTATTTTTTGATAGGAACTAATTAAGGTTATTATTATTTTTGTTTATGATTGTGCATAGACATGAGCAATAATTTTTTATTTTTTTATATGCTAAAGGACCTTCCAACACTATAATGCTTCTACTTAGATTACAAGCATGCACTACCAAACTTGGCTACATGAACTAGAATATTCTTCATCTTTTCGCAAAAGATACATATATATTAAGTGCTGGTCTAACAAATTATTACTATCTTTATCTAAAGTGAGACCGTTAATAACTCAAAATTTTGGCTAGTAGTAAAAAGGTTTTGGATCCAAAGATTTCGAGTTTAAGTCCCGCTAATATCTTTGGTGAAGGTAATATACATTCATAAATGTATTTTGAATCCTAAATTTTATCTTGTACCTAAACATCACCATCTCATCCTAAATTTTACTTTAAAAATAAAATTGAGACCATTGATTATCTAATAGTGGATAGTAAAACTAAAACTAGGTAACATGCGGATTACTAGTAATAGCGAGTAATAATATTATGGAAATACGGTCTCTACAAAAATATTATGGAAATATTGACAAATGTCCGAAAGACACCAACACTTGTTAAAAAGTATCAAATGAAATTTTATCTTAAGAATTATGCATTCAACACTTAAATTGTCGTTTACTACATAAATTATTTTTATTTATTTCTTTTAGGTTATGCTAACTAATGTCCATGTAACACTTGTTAAAAAAACAACAAAAAAATCCATTCAAAAAGGTATTTTTTTAACATTTTAATAGATTGACTACACAAATTCCATAATAATTCTAGAGTTTTGTTAACTAGTGTCCCAGAATACTCTTTAAATATTTTATTATATTTAATTCTTTAACAAGTCTCAAGCAGTTCTCTTTCTCTTTGTATTCCTATGGTTGTTAGCATGATCCATACTATAGAGATGTGATCAAAATGAGAGACTTTTGAGACTCGATCACCAATGGTAAATTTTAGGTTGAGTGAAAAGTGTGGCCTAAATAAAAAAGCTGTGGTTAATTGTCTCCCTATTCCCTAGCTGGTCGGCTATATAGTAGGCATGACAATGTTGGCTCCTATACATTCTTTACAGGTGATATGGTTATTGAGCCTTTTTTTTTCTTTCCCGGCAACATGGTTTTGTTTATGGGGAGTTCGAACTTCAACCTTACATATACTATGCATTGTCTCTATCAATTGAGTTAAACTCACGATGACTTCCAGCAATATGATTATTAAGCTAATTGTAATTGTTTTCTCAAATTTTTTATTTTTGTTTTAATACTGGTATATCATATATTTTTTGGGACAGTATCTTTATTAAATGACTCACTTATTTTGAAACGGAGAGAGTAATTTTATCATTTTAAAATATTGTTTTTTGAAAGAGGGAGTCATGTTTAAAATAAATGTAATTGTAAATATATGGCATGCAAATAATAAATGAAGTATAATGATTTTGTTTTAGTTTCAAATTTCAGTGACGAAACAAACATTAGAAGCAAATAAAACGGTTAATTGCAAGTTTAAACTCACGCTCTAACACATCAAATGTCTCAAGAGCATTTTACTATATGAGTTGTAGTTACAAAATAAGCACAATAATATGTTAGTTTCATAACATGATTTCACATTAAAAATTGGTATGGGTAACTATATTATTACTCCTATAAGAAGTGTGCACATCCCAAATTAGACCTATAATATTAGACCTACGTGGTATATTCTTTGTATATAAGCTTTGCAAGTCACCATCATGAAGCAATAATGTAAATGGGTGAACTGGTGGTCTGTTGATAGTGATCTTTGTGTAATTGCATGCCATTACAATGGCAAAATCAATGTTTTTGAGATTGACTATGTTGGATTAGACTATAATTATGGGATAAAGAACAAGAGAAATAGGATTCATTTATGCCTAATACTAGTATAAACTTGCCACTAGCTAGATTGAAATGACAATCATTCATTAATTATCTGAATATGGCTTTAAAATTGGTTTATCATCACAAGTTAGGTGACCAATTGTCAAATAGTTAATGGCTACTAATGATGTGATTTGTGTTATGTGGATGGTAGATCAAAGGTCTTAGTCTAGCACAAATCCAGAGATAGAAAATTAGAGGATAATCTTATCTTTGGTTCCACACATTGTACAATAATTAATTAATCAATAACCATCTTTTCATCAGTACTCATCATCGTACGGCCAGTATAATAAGTCTTAACTACATTGACTATTTAATTTATTTACATTATAAGTAAGCATTTGTAAAAAAATAATAAAAAATTACTAAGCAAGTTTAGGTGAGTAGCTACCTTTGATTTCACACATTAATCTATACAAGGATGATTTGAAATGAAATGATTTATCGTGGCAGAGATATTGTATAATCATGAATGAAATTAAATGATCTATACACTCTTTGAAGATGATAGAAATGGTTAACTATGTTCTCATGATCTTAACTCAGTTGACAGGGATATTGTATAAAATATGTAGCGATTGGGGTTCGAACTTAAACAAATCATTTATTCTCTTAAAAAAATAGAATTTCTAATCACTAGACTATATGGAAAAAAAAGGTCAACCGTTGATTTCAAATGTATAAAATTTAAATATGAAAGAATTTAATGATATTTGTAACATAATATTGATTTAATTACTGTACCAAAAAAAACATTGGTTTAATTACTCTACCCGAGGACAAAATTAAGATTGTAAAAAGAACTATTGTATTCAATATTCATACTACTTTTTTTTTTACTCCAGACGTATAATTATTATCTGATGAATGGCCTATTTATTCCAAATTTTTCTTATAAATGAGTTGAGGTTCACCATTGATATATTGATATTTTAAGATACAAACAAAGTAAAAACTCATTTTCAATTTGGTACAACACTTTTAAGAATTTCTAAATGTGATATGCTTTTTTTTTTTTTAGAAAAAAAGATATCATAATAATTTACTGATTTTTGACAAAAAAATCTATATAATTTCTCAAAAAACTTTACACTAATAGCACAATTCTTTTTGAAGACAAAATAAACCAGCCCCAAGACATGCACACACTCAAGGAGAGAAACATGAATCTATAGCACTAAAGCATGGGTACTTGTAAAATGGTGAAGTATGTGTACCGGAAATACGCATGTACTGGATACGTGCACGGTACTCGTGGTGTATTATTTTTGTTCGAGTGAAATTCATGGCTTTTTCATGTACACTAATATGATAATATAATGTTATTTGTGCGTTTGAGTTTCTTTGTTGTTGTAACCCACTATAAATTTTGACTTTTAAACTTCTAAACATATTTTTTTTATTGAGGATTGAAAAATTTAACTTTTCGTATTTTATTGACTTACTTATACCTTACTTTTTTTAAAATTGACATATTTTCGTTCCAGTACATCTATCGTATCGGGTACCGTACTCGTACCTCTGCGACATAGGTGCATAGCCTGTGAAGTCCAGATACTTCAAAATGGATGACGTATTGTATTCCCTGCGTATCCTGCACTGATGCCTGCCTGATACTTCCCGATACGTATCAGGAGAGTATTCGAAGATTAAATTTTATTTTTTAAAAAAATCATTATTCGATATTTTTCAGATACATCTGGGATACGAGTGATAGGCGGTGGAAATCCGATATGTGCGGGCTACCTGATGTTTCTATTATACTTGGTATATATGTAATTGACTAAGAAATGATGTTTTCTATTTAGGAAATATCATATATGTAATTGACTAATTTTCATTTTCTTTATCATCAATATTACTTACATTTATATTTATATTGTTGCCGCCGTCAATTTTGTGTCTCTTTGTTTGTTTGAGAACAATGCTATTGTTGATTGTTGTGAGAATGCAATTTCATTGTTGTGCCTTATCGTTTTTCTATGTATGTTTGGTCTAGATTTTGCGCCAATTCTTTTGCTTTTGAGTTTTAGTTCATATTCTGTATTTTGAGTTTTAATATGTAGTTTAAATTTAATTTTTTTTATTGAAGTATCACAACTGTATCGTATCTTGAATTTTAAAATTTTTCATATCGGTGCATCGGTGTCGCATCGTATCTGTATCGTATCATGTATTTGGGCTTGATAGTCCATAGCCTATATGCACTTCTTTCTTTAAAAAAAGAAAAGAAGAAGCATATAGGCCCTATAGGCACTAGGTAGTCTAATTAGCTCCTAGTCTGGGGAGCATAAATTTTTCCGGACACTAATTTTGACCTTGCGTTTTTTTTTAATGTTAAAAAATAGTGGATATCGATTTTAGACTCTGAAAATATAATCGCAAGATTCAATTTGATTCCTAAAAAAAATTATTAAAAAATAATAATTTGATTCCTAAAAATATAAAAGTAATATTCTTCTGAAAAAAAAATTGGGAAAAATTCAGTAAAAAAAAGTTCTAAACCAATTAAATCTATATTGATCCGGGTTGTTTTGGTTTTTTAACATTTTTTAGAAGTGAGATTGAATCAGACTAAACCAATGATATATGATTTGGTTCAATTGATCGGTTCGTTTTAAAGTACAACTAAAAACTAATTTTTTCAATACTTGAATTAATTTATTAAAAATAAAATATATGAAGTTTAGGTAAACATTGTATGAATATCTTATTGACTACAAGCAAGGATAGAAAAACATTTTTGTTTATTTATCTGTAGTTATTTTTTTTAGCATTGTTTGTAGTTATTTTATGAAATTTTAAGTTGAACTAACATAATTAAAGACGAAAAATGTGAATAACTTTTTTTTTTTTTTGAAAAATTGGAAATCTGTCAAGACAACTGTGTGACCAACCCAACCAGACAAGGCTGGCTGAGAACGATCATCTAATGTCAACTTATGATGATTAACCGTTAATCACGCCCAAATCACATGGTCTTAAATCTTCATCCAGACGTATGTTCCTGTCTCCTTAGAAATCAAAGACACAGTAGTACGATCCTATAGAACAGATCTTGTTCAAGTAAGGTCGTAATGTGAATAACTAATTGAGCAACTTAAGTTATCTATGACAAATTACTTAAATATTTAAATCATTTTGTTGATAGATAAATATTTGAATTCTCATCACAAAGAATAAACTTGTCGTTTATTATTTTAAGTTATTCTTTATACTCATTCAAGTAATTAATTGAGGAGGACTTTTAATTATTCTTTATTTTCAATATATTTCTTTCTTTTGGAGGTGATGATGTTAATAAAATGTTGGGTCTAAGCTAAGTCAAAGTAGACTTCATAAACTTAGTAAATCTATCTGTTCGATCACAAATGATTGAATTTTAAAAGAGATGTGCTATTTGAACAAACATTTGGTTGACAATTTATTTGACAACCATAGAATTATAAAGAAAAAGTAGATATTGACACAAAAATCAAAACAATAGAGGGATAAAGTAAAAACATAATGTGAGTATGAAAAAAAAAGTTACCACAAAGTAGTTGTACAAATATCATTTCTATTTTAAAATTGAAAACGAGAACGTAACAAATTCAGTTTAGTTTCCTAAGTTTGATTCGATTTTTTATCCGAACCAAAAAGACAGTAAATTTTGGTTTGATTTGATTTTTCGGGCTTATCATTTTTGTTTGAACCTCTTACACTCTTAGGAGATGGGTGAGGGTAAGAAAATATTTGGAAATCGGATAAGCGTGAGAGCTATTTGGTCAGGAATGCTCAATTACCACTTTTGTGTGAATGATAAGATGATGGAAATTGAACATCTTAATGTAGGGATGTAAATGAATATCTATGGATGCGGATAGTGTGATATCTGTGTCCGTTCTGTTAGATAAATAGGAAATCGGTATCATATCCATATCCGTGCGGATATCCATTGAACAGGTAATCCGCGGATTTTTAGGTGTTCGTGTGTTTATACAGATATCCATTGATAATATTTATAAAAATAAAATAAAAAATTTGTTTAATTTTTTTTTAGCTAAAATTTAGAAACAAAGGTTCTTCACATGCATTTTCTTTTCTTTTTAGCAAAACATAATATTCATACATTACAATAACAACAAAGATCATTGACTCAACAAAAACATAAATAAAGCCTCTTACATTTACTAAAAATAAAGTTCTTTGATTTAACAAAAACATAAGTAAAGTTCATCATATTCAACAAAAACAAAGCTCTTGCTTCAACAATCTCAACCACTTTCACTTCCTTTTAAAAGAGCGTAATAACTGATAACACTCACAACACCTAGGGTGTTTTCTTAGGAAGTTGAATAATATTAGAGGTTTTTTATATGATTTACTCAGTTTGATAGCGGGTATGGATATCCGCGGGTGTGGATACCATTAAATCTGCATCCGTATCAATTAATTAGCGGGTAGTTAAAAAATCCATTTATTTTATCGATTGATATCCATTAAGGTATCCGCTCCGTGCCCGTGACAGATTTTATCCGTGGATATCCACAAATGTGAATTTTTTTGCCATCCCTAGATAATCTAAAAGTCTTGGCCTCAACCCAAGATCACTAGGAAGCTTTTCCAAATCCAATTTTTTTTTAAAGATGGACTCAATTTTATACTCCTACATTCATCAAGTGATTGAGAATTAAAAGTAGATGATTGCTCTGAAATTGATTTTATTTTGAAATATTTCTCCATTGTATAAACAAATATACCAAAGAATACTGAAACTAATTGAACCATTACTCAAATGTCTAGCTCATTCATTCTCTACATTAGTTTTTTTGTTGCAAAAGGGTACCCAAACAATAAAAACATCAAGGTTCCCCAAACAAGTTTCTTATTTGAGGTATTCAACTTAGGGGTGATAATATGATCCACCATATCCATCCAATCCATCTACCAAATAACAAAATAGTTAATGGATTGGATTTAATCCATCCATTTAAAATTATGGATATATCCAATCCATCTACCTTATTTTAAAATTCAATGGATCACCTAAAATATTAATAATAATTCATTGGAAAAAAAATTATTTTAAACATGATTTAAATTAATTTTGTTAATAAATAAAAACAAACTATTTTTTTAATTATGGGGACGTAAAAAGAAATCTTATTTTTATCCTCAAATGATTTGGTCCATAAGATTAAGCCCGCTCCATTTAAAAAAAATCAGCCCATTCTCCTGAATAAATAAAAAAAAGCAATTTCCATCTATGGCTACCGAAGCTCCGACACAACTGTTGAACAACCACCTCCCGTCGCTGCCAACTCGCCAGAGCTCCGGCTTGACTTACTAGAACTAGAAAATTGCAATTTCCATTGCATCGCTGGTGTAGAGGTGGCCGGAGCTCCCCAATGGTCAACGGTGGTGCTCGCCGGTCAACGGATTAGCACCACCACCTTTTATTTATTTATTTTATTTCAAAAATAAAAATATTTTGGACTGGATAAAAAAATAAGCTTTGGGCTTAGTGAAAAAAATATGCTTTGGGCATAATTAAAAAAAATATTTTGGGCTTAGACATATAAGTTGAATGTTTTTACTTTTGGCACCCATTTATTAACAAAATAATTATGTAAAAACAAATTTTAAACAATAAATTACACATTTTAATAGATGGATCAGATGGATATCAATCCATCAAAATCTAATAATGAATAGATTTGATGGACATTATTTTCAATGGATGGATTGGATGGTTTTTTTCAACAAACAAAATAGTGAATTTTAATAGACTAATGGATTTTTTGATTCATTTATTATGATCCAAATTCATATACATCTAATCTATCCATTTTGCCACCTCTAATTCAACTAAACATGGTTCAAACTCGACCTCGCATTAAGAATGGAATGCAGTTGCTTACTTCACATAGTTCATTTATATTGATTATTGAAGGCATATCATTGCTTTCAACACTCATATTTAGGCGAGCATCTGTGAACTTATATTTTTGGGCCATATGAACAATGAGAACAACAAAAGGACTTCAGCAGAAAGGACTGAGTACCCTAAGTAGCCTTGAATGGTATAATCGATCATGCTAGTGCTGAATCTAAATTACTAAAAAAAAAAAAGTTAACAACTCTAAATTGATTTAACATTAAAGACATGTTAAGTTCCTACTTATACAAGCTCTTACACAAAAATCCTAGTTGTACAAATAAGTAGTAAAATACCCGTGAATTTGTACAGGTCAAGCCACTTTTTATTTTTTTCTAAATGTATCAAATGATATAGCAATGGTTATGATATTCAGATCGACCATGTAAATTAAAATATTTGACAATGTCTTGCAAAATATTATCAAGATATATATGAAATTATTGAAATGTAATATACATCAACCCATCCTTCTTTAAGGCTCTATCTCTTTAAACTAAAACTATTTTTGTTTGTGACGACAAAAAGAGTAAAAGTATCAATGGGACTACAAAACCTTTTTATCTAATTTAGTTAGACCCTCTCAAAAAAAAAAAAACTAATTTAGTTGGACTGAGATGACAAAAATCATCAATTCATCATGGACCTAAAGTTTTATCACAGGCCTACTACTGGCTTATTCAACGTTTTTAAGAGAATTGCTCTTAAAGCTCCTTCAATTGCTCATAGCCACTTTGAAATGCCAAAAATATTTCATCGGGTCCTAATTTTTGTTTGCTTGTGATTGGAAGATAACTCCTTATGACTAATTTTTACATTAGTTCACCGTTTATTCGGTTTGACAAAGTATCTCTATTTCTAGTCATATATGTGTGACCTTGTTGTTTCAAATAGCGAAGTATGACTTTTAGAGAGGTTAAACATAGTACCTAATCTAACACGCCTTCGTCGACTTGTTTCATACTTCCGTTCATATTATTATTTTGAAACACATTAATCCATTCTCTTTTTTAATAAACTAAAATTTATTTTGTAAAGAAAATTGCTCTTTAAGCATGTAATGTGGGCCACATGTGTGACCAGAAATAGGGATACTTTGTTAAATTAGTTGAACGGAAAAATCGATCTAAAAAGTATAGATTAGGAGTTACAAACGAACTGGAATTATGACTCAATGGGGGTATTTTCCGTATTTTTAGATGTGTGTGAGCAATTAAAGGTGCCTATAAGAGCATTTATGTGTTTTTAGATATTTTCATAAGCCAATCGAAGGTATGTTTTTAGAAGTTTTCTCACAAGTCTTTTCACATTAAAAAAAATGGATTTTTATTTTCCAACACTTCGTTGTTCTCTTCTCATTGTGTCAATTTTCATCAAAATCTCGTCGAATTCCTCAAATGAAAGATGTATCACACAACCGCACAAAAAGTTAGTATACGTTTTCTCAAATCTTTGTCGTTTGTTAGATTTTTTTTCCTGATTTATATAATCTAAAATGTATTCATCATCCTATTTGGTTTATATATTTGGTCACGTGGCTACCGTCATATTTATCATCCTATTAGGAATTTGACGTTTATCCCTCTTATTAGTTTAATTAACCATATAGTTGGTCACATGGCTATCGTTTTGCTTAATCTTTACTCGTTTGAACTTTGGTTGTATTACATTTCTATGACATTAGACATTAATGCTAACATATAATGTTTGGACAATATTACGTATTATATGGTATTTTTTTTATAGTGTTTTATATTGTTATATGGGGTGAAGATCCTCTCCATTTCCTAAATAAATGGAGATTGTCAATTACTATAGTTTTGAAGTAAATATATGATATAAATGCACATATTTCAAGAATTGAAAACATTAATATCACATATTTACTTCAAAACTATAGTAGTTGACAATCTCCATTTATTTAGGAAATGGAGAGGATCTTCACCCTGTTATATGATATTTTATTTTGTTATATTATTGTTTAGAGAGTGTATATGTTGTAAAATCTTATGAATCCCTTGTTTAGATTATACAAACCAAAATAGTATATTAGTTGTTTGATTTATATAATCTGAAACTTGTCTATATATTGATGTTCATAATGTTTGTAACTTTGTGTATTGAAAATTTTAGCACGTTTTAGATTATGTAGTTTGAACCAATCAAATAAATGTTTTTTCTATGGTCAACAATACACCGACAATTTTTGTGGTCCACAACGCACTTAAACTTATATACACCGGTATGTTGGGTTCATTTGCAATTATTCTAAAATTACACATATTATCAAAATTCACTTTACCTTTAATCATCTTCAAATATTCATATCTTATTGTTGTGAAATCGATGAAAAAATCACACCAATAACAAACTTGATGTGTGGAGAAAGTGACAATCAGGCAACCAAAAAAAGTGTATGGAACAATTATAAACACAAGCCAAAAGTAGAAAACAGCGAGAGAGAAAAGAAGAGAGAACACAAAAGAATTTGTTGACCCAGTTTGATTCAAATTGACCTAGTCTGTGGGAGAGAGCAGCCCTCCGTTTCACTATAATGATGAGTAACCTTAGAAAAGAGATATCAATGGGTTACAAGAATAAGTCTCCCGCGTAATTCTACCCAAAGTCCCAATCTCTTCCCGTAACCAAGAGACTCAATCCTAATAGTGTTTCCCAAGGTGAATCAACCCTCAAACCCTAGTGTTTGTTGCCAAGAGACAAACTCTATACAAACCCTA
>Ga0228710_1008756_pt1 | contig 14370 bp, 11 predicted proteins | sample MedpolnodulmetaG_FD_177995 | JGI IMG/M metagenome (GOLD analysis project Ga0228710, IMG submission 177995) | Root nodule microbial communities from Medicago polymorpha collected in Santa Monica, California, United States - pink nodules | ecosystem: Host-associated > Plants > Roots > Nodule...
ATATGTCAATCATGCCTAGCTTGTTGATACACTCATAGAATTGGCGAGGTCCTGTAGCTTTGGTAAACATATCAGCAGTTTGATTGTGTGAAGAAATGGGTAGTAATCTCATAACTCTAGCTTGTAACTTCTCACGAACAAGGTGGAAATCAATATCTAGATGCTTGGTATGCTCATGAAACATAGGATTAGCTGAAATGTGCAAAGCACTTTGATTATCACAGTAGAGTACTGGAAAACGAGATGGTGATTGCTGCAAGTCATGAAGGAGAAAGCACATCCATTGTAGTTCACGTGTTGCTGAAGCCAATGCTCTACATTCTGCTTCTGCAGAGGAGCAGGAGACAGTGTTTTGTTTCTTTGATTTCCAAGACACTAAGGATTTTCCAATATAAAAACAATATCTAGTAATAGATTTTCTGGTATCAATGCATCCTCCCCAATCAGAATCACGAAAAACAAACAACTGTAAGTCAGATGATTGGGGGAAAAATAAACCACGACCTAGTGATCTCTTGAGGTATCTGAGAACTCTAAGAGCAGCTTGATAATGAATTATAGTGGGTGAAGCCATAAACTGACTCAATTGATGCGTGGCATAAGCAATATCTAGTCTAGTAGTAGTGAGATACAGTATTCTTCCTACCAACCTTCTATAAGCAAAAACATCATGATGAAGAGAACCTCCATCTTGATGTAAACGTGAAGAAGGGCCAAGAGGAGTGCTGACAGGTTTGCAACTAATGAGCTTAGCATCCTCTAAAATTTCTAGACAATATTTCCTATGGCACAATGTAATACCTTTAGAAGAACGTGCCACTTCAAGACCAAGAAAGAATTTAAGATGCCCAAGGTTTTTGATTTGAAAAGTGTGGTGTAGAGCAAGCTTCAATTCATCAAAAATAGTAAGAGAAGTACCATCAAGAATGATGTCATCTACATACACCAGAAGTGCAGTAAAAGAGGAAGCAGTGGATTTAGTGAACAAAGTGTGATCAAAAGTAGCCTGTACAAAACCTTGTGCATAGATAAATTGAGTGAGCTTCTCAAACCATTGCCTGCTTGCTTGCTTAAGTCCATATAGGGATTTAAGAAGCTTACAAACTTGTCCTGATTTAGGAGAAGAAACTCCTTGAGGCACTTTCATATATACAACTTCATTTAAATCAACATGAAGAAAGACATTATTTACATCCAGTTGGTGGAGGTGCCAACCATGGATAGATGCATGATGGGGTAAATCTGCAAGTGCACGGTTTACCGAAGTAGTAATAAAGAATATCGTTCCGACAGGGAGTTATGAATTTAATCAACTTCTATGAATGATTAGAAGAGAGTTTCAGTTGAAAAGTTGGGATTTTTAACGGTTTGAAAACACATCTCCTTTCGGTCTCAGTGAGTGTGTTTCTCTAACAACCACGCCTATTCTCATGGTTGATTGCTATTGAAATCCTTGAAGCACGAAACTTTATTGTCTCAAGGTTTGCTAGACTATTTCATGTTTCGCAATCCTTGTCTAATTTCACTTGTTTCACTTGTTCCAATATCAAAACTTCATCTTTTGATCCTTCACATTATATTTGTGATTATGAATTAACAACTATCAACCATCGCCTTTCGGTTTATTGATTTAATACTTGTTAATTCATTATAAAAACGGTGAAATAGATTAGAAAATAGATTTACATAAAATTAGGGTTTGAGGCTTGGTTTGATAGGGATTAAGACATTAGACTCATCCAACAATCCCAAGACAAGAAGAGTCTACTCACTCATGTTCATTGTAGACATAAAAGAGAAGAAGAAGAAGAAGAAGAAGAAGAAGAAGAAGAAGAAGAAGAAGAAGAAGAAGATCATAAAATAAAATAAAGGTTGAACTTTTATTCAAAGAAAACAATTGTCACTTATTATTTCCAAGAACAAGAGATGATTGAATATGTTTTCTAGCTACTCTATTTATAGTTTACAACTACTTAAGCCCCAAGAAATACATCAATAGAATGTTCCACAAGAAACCACGAGTTTTAGGTCAGAAGTAAACTAAATAGGCAGCTTGTCGAAGAAGCAAAAGCAGCAAAAGGCTATCTAGGTGATGGCACGGCCATGTGGCTGGAGGCACAGGTCGTGCCAAGCTCTCTGGTGGCTTATTGGCTTTGAATTGTTGGAGGCACGGGTTGTGTCTTCAAGGCACGGGCTGTGTCTGTATTTTTGCATAAAATCTTCATATTTTTGGCCCGAATCAGCTCCAAATCACCTTTCTTTTGCTCCAAGACGCAATCTTTCGAATATTTGTTTTTGAAATTAAATAACTTGCAATTGAAGTAAAATAATTCTAAAAAGGAAATAAAATCATATAAAATCTAAATAAAACGGACTCAAATAATATATAAAAAAACACTAATTTATGACTCATCAATGCAAGAGCTAAGAGTACTCTAATAGTAGACAACTTTGCAACATGTGAAAATGTTTTAAAGTAATCCAAACCTTCAGTTTGAGTATAACCCTGTGCCACAAGTCTTGCTTTGAAACTTTTAATACTCCCATCACCATGTATTTTAATTTTATGAACCCATTTACTTCCAATAGCTATAGCATCAGAAGGTAACTCCACAAATTCCCAAGTATGATTAGCATTATGTGCTTCAATCTCAGTCTACATAGCAGCTAACCATCTAGAGTCTTGACTAGCTTGATGTAAAGTAGTAGGTTCTATGTTATGTGAGATAGAGAGAGCATAAGCTTGATGGTGAGGTGCAAGCTTAGAGTAACACACATAGTTTGTCATAGTGTAAGCAGTAGATTGACAAACATAGTCTTGCAAGTGTGATGGAGCTTTGATAACTCTCTGGGATTTTCTAAGAGGTAAAAGTTGAACATCTTCAACATCATTATTCAGATGCTCAATATCATCAGGAGCTACATTATTATCAAAGATATCCTCAGTGTAAGGAGTATCTTGAATGGAAGCTTCTGTGTTAGCAGGTAAAATAGCAGACAAGTCACAACTACTATCTATGTAAATGTGAGTGTTTGGAAGAGGATTCATAGATAGAGAATGAAAAGGAAACTCTAAATCAAAGAACTTCACATTTCTAGAGACTAAAATTTCAGAATTGTGGACATCAACCAAAATATAACCTTTCATTCCTGATTTGTAACCTAGAAAAGCACATTTCTTTGCTCTAGGGTCAACCTTATATCTGTTAACACGTAGAGTAGAAACATAACTCAAGTAACCAAACACCTTAAGATGACTCAAATCAGGAGCATGACCATGTAAGATTTCATAAGATGACTTATTTTGTAAAATTTTGGTTGGTATTATGTTCAAAAGATACACAGCATGCAACACTACATAAGACAAAAACTTCTTAGGTAATTTTGGCTGAAACATTAAAGCTCTACTAATGTTCAGTATGTGATGATGTCTTCTTTCAACCCTTCCATTTTGTTGTGGTGTATACACACAACTTCTTTGATGTAAAATGCCTTTTTCAGCATAGAATTCTTGCAGAAGAAATTCAGGTCCATTATCACTCCTAATCGATTTAACTTTCTTCTCAAACTGGTTTTCCACCATATAGACAAAACTTTTAACTTTTATTGAAGCTTCTGATTTAGATTTCATCATAACAACCCAAACATGTCTACTATAATCATCCAAAATGGTTAAGAAATATCTAAATCTATGAATATAATCAGTAGAAAAGGGGCCCCAAATATCAACATGCACAAGATCAAACATAGCATGTGCATTATTTTGACTAAGAGTAAAAGGTAATTTCTTCTGTCTTAATAGTTGACAAACATCACAAGCAACATGTGTACTAGCTGAAATTTAACTATACAATTTATTCATGCACTGCATTCTATCATGAGATAGATGCCCAAGTCTAAGATGTCATACAATTCCAGGAGGCACTAAACTACTAGACTTATTATTTGAAACATAAATACTTGAAACTTTGGGTATTTTCTGTGTTTCTTTCTAAGCCTTCAAGTAATAGAGTCCATCCACTTCTTCAGCCAAACCAATCCTCCTCATATCCTTCTTTACATGTATAACACACTAATCAGTCTGAAAATTCACAATGCAATCTTGTTCTTTGCATAGTTTTGAGACAGATATGAGATTGACAGCAAATTGTGGCAAGTATAACACATTGTAAATGTGTAAAGATTCAAATAACCTCACATTTACTTTGTAACAGGTATCCACAATGTTCTTATTAGGCAAAGTAACACTAATAGGTTTAATTTCATTATAAGGAGTGAACCATCTCAAATCATGGCAAGTGTGATGTGTAGCACCTGTGTCAACTATCCACCTAGTGTCATCAAATTTGCAACTAGCATTATTGATAAAGAGTTTACCTCCAATATTAGCAACTGAACTTCTAGCATTCATCACATCTGCTGAGCCTTTAGCTTCAATGTTGCTTCTTTCCAACAGTGCTATCAGATTTTGATACTGGTCTTTGGTTAGCATCATTCCATTTTCATCATTTTTCCCAATGGAAGTGCTTCCCTTGAACTCAACATCTTCACATTCCACAAAATTAGCATTAGCAAAGGAATTTCCTCCTCCTCTTCCCCAATTAGGAGGGTAACCATGTTTCTTATAACAGGTTTCTATAGTGTGATTGGTTCTATTATAGAAACTACACAATCTGAGGTTTCCTCTTCCTCTTCCTTGAAAGGAATTTCCTATACCCCTTCCAAATTGCCTCTGACCATCCATGGCATTAACAAGACCAGAAGTTTTATCATCTATGGAAGTAGTAGGTGAAGATACTACATTGTACTACATATTTCTTTCTTATTGCATTACAATAGAGAAAACCCTATTTATTTGAGGTAAAGGATCCATCAACAATACTTGTGATGTCACCCCTTGATAATCTTCATTTAATCCCATCATAAACTTGATAATTCTATCTTATGCTCTAAAGGCTTTGTTATTTCTCATAGCCAAATAAGTACACCAGGGCCGTTCCTAGTGTTTTACAGGCCTTAGGCATAATATGAGAAAAGGGCCCCTTACATAATACATCATAATTTTTTTTAGCTCATTGTTGTGATTTTATCAGGTCTTCTTTTCGTTTTTTTCCCTACTTTTTACTACCACAAAAGAACAAAAAAAGATGAGTGGGCCACATGATCCTAAATTCGTCTCAGATGATTTAGCATAATGATATAATTTAATTTTTTGGAACATTTGAAAGACAACATTAAGATTAATTTCTCTAGTAGGCTTATTTTCAACCAAAATATAATTTGCTTTGTTATAAAATTCACAATTTCTTGGATAATAAATATGACCAATATATTTAATATTAGTGAGACACATTATTAGAAACAAAAGGTCCAAAAAATATCACAAATTTATTCGATAATAATTTTTTTTGGCACATTATTAAGAAAAACTAAAAAATTTATAGGGAGGTGTATATAGAAATCTTTGTATATAAGGGAGTATATATAGCAAATTGAGACAAAAAGGGCCATAAACATTAACAGGCTTCAGCACAGCCTTTCAACATGTTTGGGCCTTTTAGTAAGCTTTGTTATACACACCCCTCGAAAACCAAATATTTCTATATACACCCCCTTTTGTAAAAAAAATTTACGGCCCCCTACTGACAAGGACCCTGGGCCGACGCACCCCCAGCCTATGCCTAGGGCCGGCCCTGAACTACACTGAATTGGACATGTACACTGAGGCATAGGTATGTATTGATCCAACTCTTCCCATAAATCTCTCAAATCAGTAAAAAAATCAGTAACTTTCTTACTTCCCTGCTTCAGATTAGCAATCTCTTCTTGAAATTGAGCAACTCTAATTTTATCTCCCCTCATGAATCTATCTTCAAGGTCATTCCACATATCAACAACATTTTCGATAAACACTACACTTTGTGCAATCGAAGGTAAAATAGAATTGATTATCCAAGTATGAACAATATTATTGCACCTTTCCCAAGCTGCATAGAGCAGATCATCCTCTTATGGTATAGGTATAGATCCATCAACAAACTTGAATTTGTTCTTCATAGCAAGAGCTCTTCGCATCTTCATGGACCACAAATGATAATTCTCACCAGTTAATTGCGACGTAACCGTAACTGTTGAAGAATTTTCTGAAGGATGAACAAAGTAAGGATCAAGACTTTGATCTTGATTGTTATTGTTGTTTCTCACCATAGTGTAACGGAAAATTCAATCGAAAGCGAAAGACAAAATCACAAGATCAAAGAAAAACAAGAGAAAATTCTCGAGAAAGAACAGAGTAATCAAAACGCAATGAAAAGCAAATTGACGAAATCAAAGAAGAAGAACAAAATAGGAAGATGAACAAAAACAACGTTCAATCTTCATTGTACAGAAGCAGAGCAAGACGCGCTTGCTCTGACACCATCTAAGAATGAAACCGCCATGGATAAAGCTTGAAGCTCTAGAAAATTTAGAAAGAGAATTTATTGATTGATAATGAAAACGATTACAAGAGTGGCTTATATAAAAGCCGAGTCTTCTAATTAACTACATGCAACACAAATGAAATGTAAATGAAAGTGAAATTAGAAATCCTAAAAATGTAACTTGCGTGCTAAGTAACCTCCATAATATCCTTATTATGTAATTGCCTATCCTTTTATTCAGCTCTTTCCTCTTATAAGTTGTTTGTTTGGCGACTTCCCTGCAATCGTCTTCCAACAAGAGATAATCTAATTAGACGTGGTATTCAGCAGCCTTCTAATAATATTTATGTAGGTGGTTGTGATATGGAAGAAACGTTGCGCATCTGTTTTACATTGTCATCAGTTCAATATTGTTTGGCATCTCATTAGGAATTGGATTGGGGTTATTTCAGTTGATCCTCCGGGTCTAGCGGATCACTTGATTCAATTTACTCAACTTTGTGGTTCATCAAAGGTTTTTCAGTCGTTATTGCAGCTTATCTGGTTTACAGTTGTTTGGATAATTTGGAAAGAAAGAACTAATAGGATCTTTAAACCTAAGGTTGATCATATGCACATTTTGTTAGACAAAATTAAGTTACTTTCATTTGAGTGGTTGAAAGCAGAAAATGTCATTTTAACTTTTAATTAACACAACCGGTGGCTTGGTCCTTTGTTGTGCATGATTTTGACCATGCAAATCTTGTCTCTTTCTTTCCCTATTCTTTTTTGTTTTTGTTTTGTACTCTTTGTAACTTGCGCATATATTTGGTATGTATTGTGCTGGATAGGACGATATTTCTGTGTTAATATATTTCATCTTTAGCTTCTTAAAAAAATTAATATTTTGAAGAGAAAATTGTTAATATATGTTTCCCTTTAGGTCTTTTCAAAACAATTATTATTATTTGAGTTTTGAGTTACTCTTGTTTTTTTTTTTTTTTTTTAATTTTGTCAAAAATGATATCAAAGAATATAAACTTCTACAATTAAAAGCCAACTCAATGTGAGTATTTCAAACGAATTTTAACTATTGGTCCATTGTATATCTTCTATCTAGGTGTTGCCCATTTTAAATTTTTCACCTACTTTGTGCCCATAAGAATGCAAACAACTAAAGAACAAACTGAATCAATAAACTTCTCTATAGAAGAAAATAGTGTATCAATAATTCAAAGAATAGGAACAAACACAAAATTACAACATCATGACCTTAAATTCATCAAAACTGATTTTCCCATCCCCATCGAGATCAAACTTAGAGATCATAAGTTGACACTCATCTATACTTCTAGAATCACCTAACCTGCTAAGCATTCTTTTAAGACTCCTAGGTGTGATGCAACCACTTCCATCCATCTCATACAACTTAAAAGCCTCTTTTAAGTCATTCACTTTTTCTTCCTCTTTTGCACCCTCCACAAACTTCACAAAATCATCAAACCCCAACAATCCATCACCATCGGAGTCCAGAATTGCCACGGCCGCCTCTACATCCTCCGCCGATAACTTCTCATCACCGATCGCCTCAACACATTGTCGCAGCTCAGCCGGTGATATCTTACCATCTCCATTTTCATCAAAACGGTTGAACACACGCTCATATTGGCTTACCTTGGCCATAACATCAGAAATAATACACACTTTATTCTATGATCTAATATTTTTCTAAGGCATGCACGTATATATAAATATAGTTTCAGCAATCAAATAAATTGAGTAAAAAGAAAAAAGCAGCCAAATTAATTTTTTTGCATCATATAAGATTTTAAAGTAAAGGTTTATTCAAAAAAAAAAAATTAAAGTAAAGAAGAAAAAGATAAGAATTAAAGTAAAGATGTAAAAGAGAAGGAAGATGCTAAAATGGAGAATGCAAATTTGGGAAAAGTATATATAAAGATGAAATGCGCGTGACGTGACTTGACCAATTAATTAGTTTGTACGACCAAACTATAGTTCCCAAATTGTCAAAGAAAATGTACTCATATTGGAAAATTCTCGAAACTTTCTTAATTAATTCTTACTCCATCTCATATTAAATAATTCGGTCAAAGTCTCCGTGAGTTTAAATCAGTTGATAAAGATAATGTATAATATATGCAAGGTCCAGAGTTCAAAAATCGACCACAAAAAAAAATAACACGATTAATGTTAATCACTTTTAACTATTTTTCAATACAATATTTATATTTTTGTCCTCTAAACCAATGCTTAAGGGCATTCTTTAGTACTCCCTCCGGTTTCAAATATAAGAAAAGATTCTTTTTTTAGGTTCATTGAGTAGTTAATGTATCTGGTCTACATTGTAAAACAGATACGTTAATTATTCAATGAACCTAAAAAAGAAATTTTTTCTTATATTTGAGACCGGAAGGAGTATTTCTCTATCTTTAATCATCTATTAGAAAAACTTATAAAAATTTAATATTTTTAGAATATTCATCGAGACAAATCAACATCTTATATAATATTATTTATATTTGTATATTACTAACAAAATATTATCAAAAGTATGTTACCCCCTCTATCTCATATTAGATGACATATTTGATAATGTTCATTATTGACATGACATACTTTGACCATTTTTTTGTACTAATATACAAAGATAAATAATATCATATAAAATGTTATTGGATACGTCTCGAAGAATATTTTTAAAATATAAATTTTTCTATTAGATAATTAAAGATATAAAAAATAAATGATATATATTATCATGTGTAACTGAGCAAACTGTATCACTTAATATAAAACGCATGGAGCACATAAATAGGAATAAAACCATCTAATATGAGCAGGAGGGAGTATGACGTGGATATACATAAATACACACAATCAATCACACGTGAGGTTTATTCATCAGCGTGGGAAATGAGGCGCCGCCAAAGATTTGTAAGACACGAACAAAAGTAAACACAACATGGTAACGCGTGAGAACACAGACGGAGTTTTGGAATATCTGGTGACCGACCTTTGAAATTCGGAAGTTTCTGTTAAATAGCTGAAGCAAGCAATACGAAAAACCTTCATCAGTCCTATAATAACTTTTTTTTTTTTAATAGAAAAACAGTGCTATAATAACGGTTAATGTTAGTATACAGAATATCTTTAAAAAAAAAACAATTAGTATGCAAAATATGTTCAAAAAAAATTTCATTTTTGGTTTTCTACCAGCAACAAACCCGTGATAAATATATGAATTACCATGGAAGAGCAAATATTAGGATATAACAATAGAGAAAGTTGACTATTCATATTAATTTAAATTATTAGTATTAATTGTAAATTATTAGTATTGGTACCCCTCTGTTCTAAATTATAAACAAAAAATATATTTTCTTTTTTTCAAATTATAAATAAAAAAAACCAATTTTTATTATATTTAATTATGTTATTTCAATTGCATAAAAAAAATTATGTTGTTTCAAAAACTTTTCAATCAATACATCAATTTCCTCTCAACTACATCTAATACATCAACTTCCTCCCAACAATGACAAGGACTCAATCCCTCTCCAATCCCACCTCACTCTCCTCAAATGACCGGTTAATCTAAACACAGCATTATTAAGCCTCACAAACTTTTCAATTTTCATACATCAAACCAAAACACCATATCTCTTCTGCCTACGAATCCCAATGATGCATTACGTACGTTATCATAATTGAAAAATGGCTATGACAAATGAATATGATGCTCTTGTTGAAAATAAGACATGGTACTTAGTTCCTAGTCTCTCTATTGCTAATGTTATTTGAAGTGTGTGGATTTTCAGGCATAAGAAAAATTTGGATCGATCCTTTGAGCGGCACAAAACTCGTCTTGTATGCAATGGTGCAAATCAACAAACATGTGTCAATTGTGGTGACACATTCACACCCGTCTTCAAACCAGCTACTATTCGCATGGTTGCTAGTGTTGCTCTATCTAAATCATATTAAAAATCCATTTTGACATGGAAATCTTGATGAAATTGTGTATATGAACCAACCTCCTCGATTTTGTCATCCTTAGTTTCCTGATCATGTCTGTTTATTAAAGAAGTATATGTATGACCTAAAACAAGCACCAAATGCTTGGTATCAACCAGGGGTAGTTTTACCACCCAGCTAGCCTAGGCACACGCTCGGGCTCAGTAGCGGATCTCCTAGGAGACCCATAGAAGCCATTGCAGCCCCCAAGTTGCCTATAATTATCATATTATTCATAATTTATCATATGTTACATCGGTGTCGTAGTGGATTGGCGAGCTCCCTAACTCCCAAAGGGCAAGGGTTCGATCCATGGTACCTTCTTTTTTTTTCTATTGTATTAATAATATTTTTATTCAAAAAAAGAGGTCCTGCAGGGACTTGAACCGCAGGTCAACAATTTTGCTAGTTTCCTAAAAGTGTTTAATATATATTCTAATAATATTTGGCAAAATATTTTGCCCAGGCTCTACAAAATTTCTGGCTCCGCCACTGGTATCAACTGATTATGTAACTATAATGGGTTTCTCTCACAATGTTTATATATATATATATATATATATATATAAGTATTTCTATTACCAAACATAGCAAAGGTCTTTTTCTTTCTAACGGAAAATATGAATTATAAATTATAGAATGTACTAGTATGTCCTCTTGCAAGCCATCATCTACACCGCTAGACGCCAAGGGGAAACTTAGTGATTCTTCCGGCAAACCCTACCATGACCCAACCGAATATCGCAGTCTTGTTGGAACATTGAAATACTTGACGTTTACCAGATTCGACATCTCCTATGTCGTTCAACAGGTGTGTCTATTTATGCATGATCCAAAAACACAATACATGTCTGCTTTGAAACGGATTATACAATATGTCCATGATACCACTGACTTTGGCCTCCATCTATATCCTTCGTATATCGACAAGTTGATCGCTTACATGGACACAAATTGGGTTGGTTGTCCAGATACAAGAAGATCTACATATGGTTATTGTGTTTATCTTAGTAATAATTTGATGTCATAGCCCGCCAAACATTACCATACCTTGTCTCATTCTAGCGCAGAAGCAAAATATAGAGGAGTAGCTAATGTAGTGTCCGGATCATGTTGTCTTTGCAATCTACTCTATGAACTACCTTGTCCTATCACAAAAGCTACTTTGATCTTTGTGACAACATCAACGCTATTTATCTCTTTGACAATCTAGTTCAACATCAACACATCAAGCACACTGAAATGGATAAACAGTTCATGCGTGAGAAGGTTACTTGCGGTCAAGTAAGCATTCTTCACATTCCATCTCGTTTTCAGATTGTTGACATATTCACAAACGAACTTATGTTACAACTCTTTGATGACTTTTGAGATAGTCTCAACATTCGATCACCTCTTGTTTGAACTATGAGTGTAACACTCTATTTCTATTAAAGCGATAAAACATGTGAATCATACAAATATTCAAGAAATAGACATCGCGTCTCTAACAAACCTCAAAACATGCATATAAAAATTCCTCAAAAATCGCAGCGGATATATAACATACATCTCCAAAATATACATGTCATAAACTCATACATACATCAACATATAAAATCTCCAAATCCCGACATATGGGTAAAATCCCAACAACATAATCGATCCAGCATAACATAAAGACTGACATCCTAATCAGAGCCTAATCTAAGACTCTAACAAATAAACAGAGGAAGCTCATGCTATCCTCAAGCAACTCACCAAGGACGCTAAAAGATCAATCATGCACGTCGTCTACCCATTCATACAAATAGGTAGGCGGTCCACCACAGACCACTGCGGGTTAGCTTCACATCAATCATAATCAAGAATAACAAACATAAGCATTCAAGGATTTCATGCATGGCACATATACATAACCATCCCCCCTAGAATACTAACATCAGATGAATAATGTCCCCCATTCCATACTCATCATGATATCATAATTCTAACATAGCATAACAACCATATTCAATCTCTAATCAAGTCTTTGACATAAGCTCATCATTTATCAACATCAATCAATGAAAGGATTACTCAACTTATTTCCATTTAGCCTAATCAACTCAACAAATACAATTCATCATTTCAAAGCAATAGCAAGAAAGTCATCATAAACAAAATATCTTAAAATCACATTCATATAAATTACACTTCATTATTTTCAGTGAAATAAACATCATCAATTAAAATCATCAAATGTGCAAGTATCACCATTAACAACAAAAATCAACAAGTACACATCTTCACATATTCACCAAATATCACAAGTGTACAATTCACCAAACTCACCAATACACATAAATCACCAAGCTTCACCAAACACATAATCAAATATGACGCATTTAAAAAATTCATCAAATGTATGTAATGCGCATAGACACGACTCCTACATGCATGCGGTACCGACACCAACAACGTATAGGCCGTCACCCCGTGATGCCAACAACACATCATAATCACCTCAACTGGATATAAATATCCCACAACTTATGAATGCATGAACATATGACACACTATGCACATGTTCAACAACAACTCCCCATCACTTGTATGTACAATTCCATAACAAGGTTCAATACATACAATCACCACATTCAATCATTCAACATTGAGCATGTATAAAATCACCATCAACAATCGATATTTATCATATTCACATCAAAAATATTGACAACATTATCACTATCAAATTATCATCAAAAGACAACACTTTCGAAAAAGTCTACATTTAAGGAATTTAACCAAAACTAAGCAAACATATACAATTGCCTCAACAAGACACATGCACCACTCGCATATGTTCATAGTAGCTTAGGCATATGAGTATCATAAGTCAATTCCAAGAAATCACAAGAACTCATTAGACTCTTTGTACAAAGTTATTTCTTTCTTAAAAGCACCCCTAGATAGTTAGGATAAAGTCCCAACACTTAGGAATAAATTTGGAAACAATTGGATTGAAGAAAAATGCATTTTTAAGGTTTCTGGGCTGTCAAAATCGCTTCATGATTTATACAATCGCCTCATGATTTTGGCAGCATCAGACTATACAGAAATTTGCTGTTGCTGTGAAAATCGTCTCATGATTCGTAAAATCGCTTCATGATTTTGACAGCATCAGATTGTGCAAAGATTTGATGTTGCTGTCAAAATCGCATCACGATTCGTGAAATTGCTTCATGATTTTGACAGCGTTAGACTATGCAGAAATCAACTTTCAAATGCGAATTTTCTCAAATAAGCGCTTTTAAGTCACTGAATCCAACCCCAATACTTCCAAATCATTTCCAAAACTTAACCCATTGTTAAATCCCTTATAACCACCACTTAAAATGTAACACCCTAAACCCCACATATCATTTTCTAATAAAAATATAATAATTATTAAAGCATGCAAGGTGTCACACATCTTCATCAATTCAAAAGTACTTTATTTAGATTAAAAAAAACGTCGCAACAGAATAGTTTTCAAACACTTTAAAGTATACATCTCTTCACAATTTCAACAAAAACTGATTTTAATAGAATTCTAAAACATAGTCTAAAATATAATAAATCCCCAATCTCTAGTGTCACAGATCAGAACTTCGACTCGATAAAGACTCCCAAAAACGATAAGTAAACGAGCAGACTCCAAAGCCATCCTCAGAGACCCACTGCTATTAAACTTCTTCCTGCAAATCTACACCACAAGGATGCAGGCGCCCAACCCGCCACTAGAGGATGAGAATATATTCAAATAAGAGATGCATAAACACATATATAGATTCAAATAAAAGAACACAACAATTACATTTAGAAATATATGCATCACAGTAAGATAATATTCACATTTAAATATAAAATTTCATTTAATAAAAATCAAATAGGCATCAATCAACATCTTATAATAACATATAAGCATCAACAA
>Ga0228710_1008757_pt1 | contig 14369 bp, 6 predicted proteins | sample MedpolnodulmetaG_FD_177995 | JGI IMG/M metagenome (GOLD analysis project Ga0228710, IMG submission 177995) | Root nodule microbial communities from Medicago polymorpha collected in Santa Monica, California, United States - pink nodules | ecosystem: Host-associated > Plants > Roots > Nodule...
GTAACAACTTTTATTATTATTTATTATTATTAGGTTATCTTATTCTTATAACAATTATTATTATTATTTTGTTATATTTTTTTTTAACAACTTTTATTATTATATTATCTATAACTCTTATTTGTTAAATCTAAAACCACTTCTACTACTACTTTGTTGATGTCAACGACCTTATTATTATTATTATCTTATTTTAATTCAACTTATTATTGCTTGTTGATCCTTTTTTTTTTAATGTTAATTCACCGGTTCATGTCTTGTTGTGGAAAATATATGAGCCAGTTTGAGATAAAATAAGCAGCTTACATGTGTGTTTGTCATTGGTTAGTCTCTGAAATTGTAAAATCAAGTAGTTTCTTTTATTTAATTAAGTTTAAGGGTAAAACAGTAAAATAATTGTAAAATCCCTCCCCCTCCCCTTGTGAACCAAACACGTGTTTAATTAAAATATCTCTCCTCCCCTCCCCTCCGTTAAAATCTCTCCTCTTCCCTCCCCTCCCCTCACCTTACTTATACACCTTACTTATTCACTTAAGTGAATAAGTAAGGTTAAGTGAATAAGTAAGATGTATGTGGTTCGAACTTTCTCCTTATATATCTTACAAATGTTCATGAGGACTTCTTAACTCTATCTCTATGTACTTGGTTTTTTTTTCTTTTGTTATTTGTTTTTTGAACAAAGCTAATTAAGGATTGAGTGTGTGCAAGTGAAATGATTTTTACCTTTGAAGTTTTACATATATATTTCGTTTTTTAGTTGTGGGTCAATCTCCATATTCGTCAACCCACTTTATTAATTTTTGTTATCAAACTTTTTTTGCTATTTGTGACATATGATTGTCGTGATTACAAAATAATTGTAGGTCGTCGATTGGACAATGAAGATTTGGCCCAAATTTAAGACCATAGGACCATCCATACCATCAAAGTTCTTAGACAAAAGACTTAAAGATGATGAAGATTACGGCGCTGCACAATTCAAAACTAATGAAAAATGCATGGAATGGCTAAATGATAAACCAAAAGGATCAGTTGTTTATGTTTCTTTTGGAAGTATGGTAAGTCTTGATGAGGAGCAAATACAAGAATTAGCTTATGGTTTAAGAGATAGTGGAAGTTATTTCTTATGGGTTGTTAGAGCTTCTGAAGAGACTAAGCTCCCAAAAGATTTTGAAAAGGAGTCAAAGAAAAGCTTAGTAGTGACATGGTGTCCTCAGTTAAAGGTTCTAGCTCATGAGGCAATAGGGTGTTTTGTAACACATTGTGGATGGAACTCCACGTTGGAAGCATTGAGCTTGGGAGTTCCAACTATTGCAATACCACAATGGTCAGACCAAAGAACCAATGCGAAGTTTATTGCTGATGTTTGGAAGATGGGAATCAGAGCTCCTATTGATGAGAAACAAATTGTGAGGCAAGATAAATTTAAGAATTGTATATTGGAAATAATGGAAGGTGAGAAAGGCAAGGAGATTAAGAGCAATGCCACACAATGGAAGACTTTGGCTGTTGGAGCTTTTGTGGAGCATGGAAGTTCTCAGAAAAACATTATAGAATTTGTGAGTAGCTTGATCAATGTGGTGCATTGACTCACAAATTATTAAGTCTAGTATTTTTGTTGTCTAATCATATTTATTTTGTTTAAGATTGTAGAAGGATTTGCGTACCTTAATTTGTATTCTGTTTAAAGTATTTTTCTTATATTAATGGATAATGATTAGGTTTTTTAAAGAGCTTAGTTGACTAGTGAAACATCACTACATTGTTTTGAATCTTCATCTATTATCATTCAAATTCATTCAATCTGATCTTATCGAAAGCTTCTCTCTCTAAAAGAAAATTTTCTCTGACCTCTCTCTAAGAAGCCAACCCTCACCTTCCTCCTTTCCAAACATTGTCTTTCACGATGTAGATAGTGGTGGTGGTGGTGGTGGTGGTGCGACGGTGGTTCGACCACCCGTATCACCTTGTGTCGTTGTCCTCACGGCAGTGCTCTCGTCGGCGTCTCCCGTTTTCAGCGCCTTCAACTGCTTTCAAATCCGGAGGCATGTTTTCACGGCGGCGCTTTCGTCGAAGACAGGTTTTCACAACCGCTGCCACCCTGTCCGGATTTTCGGAGATCTCGTTTCCTGTCGTGGGAGCTTGCAGTGGTTGATGTCATGGCTTTTCACGGTGCTTCCGGGTGTTGTATCAGGAGCTTCTTTCTGGTCCTCTCTTTTCTTTCCTTTCTGGCGGTCGTCGCGGCATCTGCTTCCAACGTCGTCTGGTGAAGGAGGTTTATGGGGTGGTTTTTGGTGGTGGATTTGTAGCAGCAGTGGTTGCTTTAGGAGGATGTTGTTGAAGCTCTTGGTGGTGGTTTTTTGTGGTGGATCTCATGGTTGTTTGTGGTGGTGGCTGGTGGCGGTTTGTGGTGGTAGATTCGGATCTGGATCTGGATCCTCGGTGGCCGATGAGAAAGATAAGGAAAGCTTTCTTTTATGAGATTTAGCTTCAATCGTTTTCATTATGTCATTCCATCACCTTGAATGTATAGTGGTGGTGATGCGGTGTGAGGAGGAGGACACGGGTTTCGGATCCGGGAAGTGATGTTGCCGTTTCGCTCCACCATTGGTTCTCTTTTACTCTGGCGATGGACGCCTTCTCCTTGTTATCGGCAAACACCTTTTTACGATATGGGTTGTATTTCTGCTTTAAACCGGTGTCGCTGCCCGTGTTTTGTTGTTGGATTTCGTCTTCCTCTAAATCTATGTTAGTGTTGCTGCCTGTTTTCTTGGTGAGGTCGTTTGGTGGCGTATTGATGTAGTGGTGGTGGTGGTGAGGTGGTGTTGTAGTGGTGGTGGAGGTTATTTAGTTGTGGTGGTGGTGGTGAAGTGTGGTGGGTTGATGTGTGTTGGTGGTGGAGTGATGATGTGTGGTGGTGGTTGGTGTTGCTTAGGTGAGGTGGTGGGTGGTTGTAGTGGATGTTTTTTATTGGTGGTCGTCTTTGTTATTCGAGTCCATACTCGTTGTCGCTAGCTCATGTTTGAGTTTTGGGTTGTTAAGACGTTTAGGATGTTTTGAAGGTGTGTGTCCTTCGAGCTGAGCTTTTTTCCCTTTTTTGAATGATGTTTGCTCCACCGTAAATCATGTCGTTTGTCTTACTTATTGTGTGCTGGATTCTGATTGGCCATTATTTTGCTTCGAGATCGAGAGTTGGCGTCTAGCAGCATTATTGTTTGGTTGGCTACGGTGTTTCCTTGGTGGATCGGGGGTAAGGGGTGCCCTTCTGATTTGGTTCTGAAGTCTGGTGGGCCGATCACTTTTGATTCGAGATTGGGAGTCAGTTCTTTGGCTCAAGTTTAGTTTTGGGCTTTTTAGGTGTTCTTTCGGTGGACCGGAGGTTGCGCGGTGGAGGAAGCTGATTGATCTTTGGAAAAAGAGTTCCTCAAAGGAGGCTCGGTGTTGGTGATGAGGACTGGTTTCTCTTTTCAAGGGTTTTCTTTTTAGGTGAGTAGTGACGACAAGTGTTATGGGTGTCCTTTTTTCAGTGGTCGGTAAGTATAGGAGTCAGTTTTAGGGGGTGATGTTTATTTTGGTGGGTGTTGTCCTTTTGGGTGTTGATCGTAGGGGTGTCGTTGTTGGTGTTTGTTTTCGGGTGTTCCGCCTATATACGGCACCTGTATTAGTACTTTCTGTAACACCGGTCTCTGTTTGTCTTGTGCAAAGACCTGGTTATTAATACAATTTTGCTGATTAAAAAAAAAAAAAATTCAATCTATTCATTTTGTTACCTTAGTCTATGTTTGATATCACGATGGTATGTCATAATTACGATAGAATTGTAAAAACTATAAAGTGTAACTTTTAAAAAATTAAAAATGATGTATTCAATGCATTGAAATTTTAAAAGTAACTCTTTTTACTTAAAATTCACCAATTATATATTTACATTTTTGTATCCTTAACAAGTGTCCTTAAAGCACTTGATAGAAAGACCCTTAAAAATATCATGATGGGTTATTGTGATAATATACCAAATACACACTCTCATAACAAAATCCTCAAAATTTTGACTTTATTAAGAGTTGACTTGAAATATATTATACACGTGTCATGTTTTCATTGGATAAAAGTAGGAACAGTGTAGTAGTTGGTATTGTAACTAAATTTATCTTGTAATATTAAGAGCTAACTCTTGGGTCGTCACAAGGATTTAGACACTCTATTTGGTCACACATACATAAAAAAATAATAAAAAAAATAAATAAATAATCATTAATTTTCAAATGATTATATCATGTCCACTTATTTTTTTGACCAAATTGAGGGTCCAAATTCTTTTCTTTTTTTTAAGAAAATAGAGGGTTCAAATTATTGTGTCCACCTAAAAATTATTCTAATGTTAATAGTTGTTAGGTTTGTGTGGATGATCTTTTTTTTTGTGGTGGTCGGGGTTTGAACCCCGGAAGTTGCATATATTATGTCTCGTCCCTACCAACTGAGCTAAGCTCACGAGGACGTTTGTGTGGATGATCTATAATAATAATAGTATTATACAAACTGAAAATCGGGGCAAGATTTCTCGGGATCTAGCCTCTATATAAGGGTTCATTCTTCATGTTTTGAGGAATGGTTCAAGAGAAAGAAACTTGGGAAATCAAAGGAGGTAACTTTAGGGTTGAGAGTCTTTGATGAGGGTTCTCTTGGGTTGGGAAACATTTGTAAACACCTTGGGTGAGTGAAAATCATTGAGTGTCTTGTTCATTCGAGAGATTGGAAAAATGGTAGAAATTAGAGTTACTTTGATATTTGTTACTATTTTCCTTTTCCTCCATCCTTTTATGTTTTTTGGTGAGATTTTGAATCTGAACTCACAACAGTTCCTTTTACGAAACAAGACTAGTAATATATTGTTTATTTTTCTAATAACCTAATAGTTAAAAAATCACTCAATAAAGTAAATAAATGAGGAAATTGGGTTTTGAACCCGGTGTATATTGCAATGTGCTTACCAGCTAAATTATATTCATTTGAGACATAATGGGTGAATTTCTAGCTACACCATCATGTCACTATTATAAGAAAAAAAAACCTTTTTTTTAAATATATTGAGTAACTGGTGTATCTAGTAACCATTATAGACCAGATACATCAGTTATTTAATATATAAAAATTACACAAGTTTTTTAATAAATTTAAAATTTGTTTTTTTTTCTTATAATAGTGTGTATTGTTTGTTCTTGATAATTTACAATTGAAAATTTAATTAATAATTCTATAAGATAAGCAACAATAATCTCCAATATAAACCTTAATTTCTTTAAGGTATGCAACAATAATCTCCTATATTTGTCTTAATTCCTAAACTATTCTAGAGCTGAAAGTAATAATCAGATTTTTTTATTTTTATGAAGAAGCTAAACTAACCCCCTCAAATTGGCACCAGAGATAATCGAACATAAGACCTTGAGGAGGAGCACACTCCAAGATTCCAAGCCAATACCACTAGACAGTAATTATCTGATTTTATTAACATTCTTGATTGCATTCCTCCATTATTAGTATTAATAAAATACCTTGACTCCTTGAGCTTCTTTGCATACAAAAAAAAATAACAAAGTTTTATTTTTAAACAAGTTTAACAAATTATATTAAAAAAACTAACACAAGCTCCTCTAGCACAAAGTGTATCAAAGGAAGTTATAGTATGTAGAAATTGCAATGAGACAATCCACAAGCTGTGACAAAGTAGCCAAAAAATAATAAAATTACGTTACAACCTGAAAACATAATAAAAGATTTAACCTCCAAACCGAATACTCAAAATCAAAAACAACATACTAAGATTTAAGCCATCAAAATGCTTGAAGTTTATCTTTTTCCAATAAAAATAGAAGTTGTTCTGATTTATTGTGAAAATGTCTCATATTGCGTCCTTCTAAATCGTAAAAAGAGTTGAAATCTAAATAATATTAAAAGTCAGACGAGACTTGTTGGAAAAACCTCCAAAACCTCCAAACTGAAGAAAATGCTCAAATAAGGAATTTTGAAGAGTCGTTGAGATGTATAACCATCCATATATTAAAAACCAAAGTTGCCCATAAAAAACACAAGAAAAAAACAAATGATCCTGATCCTCAACCGGTCTGCGATGGTTGACCTTTAGGAAACATATTTAGTTAGGTAATAAAATACCTTGACCTTTGGGAAACATATTTAGTTGGGTAATGACATGAATACAAATCAATAGTTGTCATACTCTGAAAACATATATCAATGGTTGTCATGTAAATTTTATTGCACATTTTTATCTTTTCGAAGCACTGTGTATTATATAAGTTGACACATTTCCCTCATATCACACAAGCAAAAGAAAGGGGAAAAATATTTTTAGCAATCAAAAATGGAGAAGAAAGTCATAACCAACAAAGTGCATTGTTTGGTGTTACCATATCCAGCACAGGGTCACATAAATCCAATGCTTCAATTCTCTAAGCTTTTGCAACATGAAGGGGTAAGAGTGACACTAGTCACCACCCTTTACCACCACAAGACCTTGCAAAGTGTACCACCTTCCTTCACAATTGAAACCATTTCTGATGGATTTGATAATGGTGGTGTTGAAGAAGCTGGGGAATACAAAGCCTATTTGGATAGGTTTTGGCAAGTAGGACCAAAAACTCTTGCTGAACTTATTGAAAAATTTGGTACTTTAGGTGATAAAGTTGATTGTGTTATTTATGATTCATTTTTTCCTTGGGCTCTTAATGTTGCTAAGAGATTTGGAATTGTTGGTGTTACTTATCTCACTCAAAATATGTCGGTGAATAGTATTTACTATCATGTTCATCTAGGAAAATTGAAAGTTCCCCTTATAGAAGATGTGATTTCACTTCCTTTGTTGCCTAGATTTGCGTTGGGGGACATGTCTTCATTCTTCTCAACAAAAGGAGAGAATCCAGTTTTGCTTGATTTGTTGGTGGGTCAATTCTCTAATATTGACAAAGCTGATTGGGTTCTATGTAATACATTTTATGAGTTGGAAAAAGAGGTATACAAATTAGAGATGAATATTCTGTAAGTTTGATTGAAATCTTGAATTTGTTGCTTCAGTAAAATCATGTTTAAAGTATATAGAGATACCAAAAATAACGCAACTCACAAGCCAACCCAATTAGCCATTTTATTGGTAGGGGGCGAGCAATTATTTTTTGAACCAATTTGAGGATGTAGAGTCTCTATATTTTCTGCAACCACCTTTTTTTTAAGTTGTATTTAGAGTAAATTTTTATTTTAATCTCTCAAGTACCAACGTTTCTCTTATTTATTATTCTTGAATTATATAAACAAGATAAGTAGTTTTAAAAATATATGAAAAAATTTCTCTCTTTTTTGTATGAAAAAATATTTTGCTAGTTCCTAAAATATATAAAAAATATTATAACACTACAGATTAGACATCGAGTAGAAGAAAAATTGATACTTAGCAATATTGCGAGTTTATTCTTATCTCTATTTCTCTGTACTTGTTTTTTATTTGTTCTTGTTTTCTTGGACAAAGCTAATCAAGGATTTTCTTATTGTTTTCTTGCACAAAGCTAATCAAGGATTGAGTATGTACAAATTGATTTTTTCTTTTGAAGTATTAACATATATATTTTATTTTTTTTAGTTGTGGGTCAATCTCCTTATTTGTCAACCCACTTTATTTGTTATTTTTTTTACCAAACTTTATTTGTTATTTCTGACATGTTATTGTTCTGTTTACAAAATAATTGTAGGTAGTCGATTGGACAATGAAGATTTGGCCCAAATTTAGGGCAATAGGACCATCCATACCATCAATGTTCTTAGACAAGAGACTTAAAGATGACGAAGATTATGGTGTTGCACAATTCAAGTATAATGAAAAATGCATGGAATGGCTAAATGATAAGCCAAAAGGATCAGTTGTTTATGTTTCTTTTGGAAGTATGGTAGGTCTTGATGAGGAGCAAGTACAAGAATTAGCTTGTGGTTTGAAAGATAGTGGAAGTTACTTTTTATGGGTTGTTAGAGCTTCTGAAGAGAATAAGCTCCCAAAAGATTTTGAAAAGGAGTCAAAGAAAAGCTTAGTAGTGACATGGTGCTCCCAGTTAGAGGTTCTAGCTCATGAAGCAATAGGGTGTTTTGTAACACATTGTGGATGGAACTCCACATTGGAAGCAATGAGCTTAAGAGTTCCAACCATTGCAATACCACAATGGTCGGACCAAAGAACCAATGCAAAATTTATTGCTGATGTTTGGATGACAGGAATTAGAGTTCCTATTGATGAGAAACAAATTGTGAGGCAAGATAAATTTAAGGATTGTATATTGGAAATAATGGAAGGTGAGAAAGGCAAGGAGATTAAGAGCAATGTCACACAATGGAAGACTTTGGCTGTTGGAGCTTTTGGGGAGGGTGGAAGTTCTCAGAAAAACATTATAGAATTTGTGACTAGTTTGATCAATGTGGTGCATTGACTCACAAATTATTAAGTTGATTATCTTTATTGTCTAATCATGTTTATATATATTATACACGTGTAATGTTTTCATTGGATAAAAGTAGGAACAGGACAGTAGTAGTTTGTACCATAACTAAATTTGTCCTATAATATTAATTAATAAGAGTAACATCAGCCACACAACACAACACTCGACGTTTCTATTTCCTTAAAAAACAAAATCACAGAATCCTTTAGAACAACAATGGATTTGAATGTTTCTCCTTCCAACAACAACAACAGCATCATCACAATTCCTGTGAATGGAACAATCCCTGTTTCATCCACATTCGAAAACCCTATTCCGGTCACCGGCTCTGGTGACCGGAAACCCATCGCTTTATGGCCGGGGATGTTCCATTCTCCGGTGACAACTGCTCTTTGGGAAGCAAGGACCAAAATCTTTGAAAAGCTTCTTGATCCACCAAGGGATGCTCCTCCACAAAGTGAATTGGTTACTAGAACCCCTTCACAGAGTAGGACCAGTATTGTTTATAATTTTTCTTCTGATTTTGTTCTTAGGGAACAATATAGGGATCCTTGGAATGATGTTAGGATTGGAAAGTTGCTTGAAGATCTTGATGCTTTGGCTGGAACCATTTCTGTTAAGGTGCCATGTTTAGCAATTTTTAATATTTTTATGGGAATTTATTATGTGGTTTCTTTTTACAATGTGATATGATTATTACATGGTTAAGTTGGGATGTAAAAAGTGGTTGAAATCAGATTAGGTTGTGATTTGATGACTAGTTGTTTTGATTTCAGTTTTTTTTATATATATTTTCAGTTGTCTTTTTCTGATTTTTCAAGGTATTTATGTGAATTGATATGTGGGTAAGGCTTATAATATGATAATGTGTTTAAGTGGGGATGTAAATTGTGATGAAATTGAACTTCAAACTAGGTTAAAAGTAGAAGCCTAGTAGGTCACATGTAGTTTGATAAGTTGTTTTCAGCTTATTTTCATAATCTCTCTAGGATAGCTTAAAAAAAAAAGCTTAAAGCTGATATGAAAACAATTTAACTTAATTTTATCTTATGTTATAGAAAAAGCTTATAGATAAGCACTTATATGATAAACACTTTTGCTATAAGCATTTAATTAAGTTGTTTATCCAAACGATGCCTTATTTTCATGAAGTCTTGACATTAACTTTCATCTTAATTGTGAGACTGCATAAATTGAATATGGTACTTGATTGTTTTACTGTTATTTGGAGCAGAATGTTACATGACCACTGTGAATTTTAATAAAGATTACATGTAGCTATTTTTTGACTATGTTATCTTTATGTTTGTGGAATAGCACTGTTCCGATGAAGATAGCACAACAAGGCCACTTATACTTGTCACTGCTTCTGTTGATAAGATTGTACTAAAGAAGCCAATTAGTGTTAACATTGATCTCACAATAGTTGGTTCTGTGATATGGGTTGGGCGCTCCTCAATAGAAATTCAACTTGAGGTTACTCAATCCAAACAAGGTACATTTCTTAGGGCTCACAGCCTCACACATAACTTACAATTTCAGTAATTTACATGTCCAAACTTAAAACTAGTTTAGTTTCACACTTTCTCTTTTCCTCTCATGACAGAATAGTGCCCTTTATGAATGGCATTATCAATAGATATTCATTATTTTATTATCAATCTATAAAGCAACTGCCACATTATTGACACATTGACTCCAATAATAATCTGAGAAAATTGAAATAAAATCGAAATAATTGAAAGTAATCACATGTCTCGGTGTCCTGTCGGCTTCGGACACCAGACTCGCATTCAATTTGAAGGGTTACTGTTACACAGTCTAAAATATTAAGTCACTCTTGGTCAACAACTTATGTGTCACTGTAACTCATGTAGAGGGCAGTGATTCAGACTCAGTAGTACTTACAGCCAACTTCATATTTGTCGCTCGAGACTCAAAAACTGGGAAGGCTGCTCCAGTGAATCGACTTTCGCCAGAAACTGCTCGCGAAAAACTTCTTTTTGAACAAGCCGAAGCAAGAAACAATTTGAAAAAAAGGAAAAGAGGAGGAGAAAAGAAAGACCATGAGAATGAGGAAGAAAAAAAACTTAACGACCTACTGGCTGAGGGTAGAATTTTCTGTGACATGCCAGCCTTAGCCGACCGAGACAGCATTCTTCTAAGGGATACCAGCCTCGAGAATTCCTTAATATGCCATCCACAGCAAAGGAACATCCATGGTCGAATATTTGGAGGTTTCTTGATGAATCGTGCGTTTGAATTGGCTTTCTCAACAGCTTATGCCTTTGCTGGATTAGTTCCTTACTTTCTAGAAGTTGATCATGTTGATTTTCTCAGACCTGTGAGTCTTTTCTTCATTCTTTTAAACACATCGAAATTTGACTGTTATATGATTGTGTATTATATGCTGTTTTTGCCCTTTTTACGGAAAAAATTACGCCGCACCATGGGAGAGGATCTGAGTTGCTTGTCTGTATGTCTTAAATAAAATTAACTGCTAAACAGGTTGATGTGGGCGATTTCTTGCGTCTCAAATCTTGTGTTTTGTACACCGAACTTCACGATCCAGATCAGCCACTTATCAATGTTGAAGTTGTTGCTCATGTTACAAGACCCGAGCTGCGATCTAGCGAGGTTAGTCTAACTGATCTGCCAATTTGATGGCTGCACTTAATTTGAAAATTTCTAGCTAATGAAAACTGTACTCAGCTTCGTCTATTCTTGTGTATTATTTGAACACAGGTATCAAATACTTTCCATTTTACTTTCACTGTACGTCCAGAGGCAAAGGCTATGAAAAATGGATTTAAACTTCGAAATGTAGTACCGGCAACAGAAGAAGAAGCACGCCGTATATTAGAGCGAATAGATGCTGACAACTTGAACGAATTCTTCAGAACATAAAGAAGAGAAACAGCAATTAGCTGGTAAACTAATTAAAATGTGTACCTTTGGACTTCAGTTATATGAGCAGAAGCTAAAGACATGTGTTCTTATATAATAATTCTGATGTCCAGTTATTGAGGGCACAAGTTTGCCATATATTTCTACTAGCGTTATAGGAATTAATCGAAGCCAACTCGTGCTTATGCAACATATATATGAACCTGGTTTTAGAGTTTTAATTCTACTGATATTAATATAGTTTATATAACTCAACCGTTTATCAAGCAGCTTTGTGAGTTGCGACCATAGAGATGTGCATTTGATGATTACGTGAAAAAAATCAATAAATTTGTTCAAAACATAACATCAATATTGATGGTGTGTGCCACATTGGTTAAGTGTATATAAATAAACAAATCAAGTAATACAGAAGTGTTTTTGGATATTGTTAGTTGAAGTCTCAATCAGGATCGTTATTTACATGCAGCTTAGCTGAAGGCTTACTGTACCATGTCAGTATAAGTTGACAAGTTTTACAAATTATTTGAGGTTAGACTACATTAGAAATTGAATCATAAATCAATGGCATAGGATTGTATACACTGATAGTGCAAAAAGAACAAGAAATTCACCTATGAGTGAATCACTAAATTGATCTTAAATCCTCGGGCATTTTAGTTTCTCAATTTTATGATTGCAAATACATCTTTCGAATTAAAACATGCCAGTCAAGTTAGTCCTTCAATCAACTTCTATTGTTACAGGGTAAGAGGTACGTTAACATGTTTATGAAGCTCATACTCAAGGTTTATGCACTATGCAATATGTTAACATGTTTCTACAATCTAGTATAACATGTTTTAGCCATACCAGAGAGATTAATTCTCCGATTATTGTATTTGTATTTACTTAGATGTTAATTTCTCTACAAGTAAGAAATTGCAAGGACTAATTATTTGCATGTTTTCAATTATGGAACTTGAAGAACAACTTGTTGCATTGACTTATCTAACCTTTGCAAATGGAGTACTCTATCATCATCTTCTATTTGAAAAATTTTAGATTTCATATTATCCACCATTGGAAATTTGGTTGCAACAATGAGGGAAAAGATAAATAGATGGGCCATACAAACGATAGCCGTTGAAATTAATGTACGGCTTAACTCAAAATGTGTCAGGCCAAAATTTAGGGAGTAAAATATTGGAAACATAAAAAAAGTCTAGTGGATATTTTTGAAAGAAGAAGGATATAAAAAAATTAATTATATGTCAATTGTTCAGTGCATAAAGTGAGAAAAATCTTACATAATTCAAAACTAGTTTTTACCATTAAATTAAAAAATCTCACAATTAATTTAAATGAAATATGATGTGACTTTATGGAGAAAAAAAGCTTGTATATAGTACAAGACGATTTTTATCCATGCCCGTTAGACAAAAGTGGATTATAATGGGTTTCATACCCCTCATTCATTTGAGTGTTCCAAAGCCAACTTTGTCAGAAAAAGAACTTTGACCAACATTGATGATTGAACAATTAAAAAATGGTGGATCCCATTTTATCACGAGGTTAGCCTCGTACAAAAACCTCGAGCCCCTTGCACTGTAAATAGAAAACAATTGCATCCTCCTCGAAATGAAAGATTGTGTCTATTTTCTATTTTGAATGACAAAATCCTGTACCAAAAGCTTACTTCATCTTAAACCTATGCAAGTGCTTATTCCACAAGGAATATAATCTAATGTATGGGACTAGTCAAAAAATTAATTCAGATTAGATTTTTATACAAAAATAGCATTGTAGCTAAAATATGTTTTTTGAAACACAACATTTTGAAGTTTAATTGAAAGCAAAGGTTCTCTCCAATTGAAAGGCTCTATTTACAAGCTACTATAACATCATACAATACAAATTCTACTCTCCCTTTCTCTCTATATAATCTACATAAACAGAAATTTTTAGCTAAGGTGATGAAAATTCATCATCTGAAGAGTTACTACAATCCTTCCTTCCATGTAATCCAGGAAGTGGTTGTGGAAGCATTGGATTAACTGGAACAGGGAATTTATTAGCTGAACTAACCGTAGTTCGCTCGTTTACCATACCAACTTCTTTGCAGACCCTGTCAAGAACAGCTAAAAAATCTCTTACAACCAAGAAGATTCTGAATGGATGAGCTTCTTCTTTTGCCAAGTTCCCATGAAAATATTCTGTAATCTCTTTCACAAGGGTCAAAGCAACACTTTCGTGTGCTTGAATTGTCACAATTTCCTCCTCAGCCATTCTAATGAAGTTGTTCATTGATTCTGTAAATTTCTGGCTGCTTTCATCAAATCCCGCCTTTTCGATTAACTGCACGACCTCTGCTAAGTTTGTCGTTCCTTTGGAAAGTTTTAAGACATCGCTGCTGAGAACTTCGGAATCCATTGTAGCAGCTCTCTTTACATTTGATAGGTCTGAACTCAGATTAGAAACAACTTGTAGGCCAAGCCTCCAACACTTGACATCTTCCATCAAAGTAGAGCTTGTTGTTTGATTAGTACCAGAGAGACGAACGCCTTCCGTTCTAATAATTTCCTGTACGACAAAATGTAGTAAAGTGGTTTTCCCATCTGCTCCTTTGACATCAGCCAACTTGAGAAGTGTATCGAGTTTGAAAGCCTCCGCATCACCGCGATTTGTTCCAATATTCATGCGGTTCCCAGTTTTAAGTACAGCTTCTAAAAGCTTCAAGAACATTCTACAATATCGCAGCTCTTCACACGCAACCTGAAAAAGCGCCAATTTAATAATACATGAGATTCGACAACATTAGATTCTACTTATCTTCAACAAATCATTATGAATAAACAATTGAAAGGTTTAGAAACTACCTCTAGAGTTTGAAATGATTTTCTAAGATAGCCTACTTCAGATTGAAAATTGACCATGTAAAGCATTGCTTCGACCCTTTTAAATGCAAAAGGTATATCAAGCAAT
>Ga0228710_1008760_pt1 | contig 14365 bp, 7 predicted proteins | sample MedpolnodulmetaG_FD_177995 | JGI IMG/M metagenome (GOLD analysis project Ga0228710, IMG submission 177995) | Root nodule microbial communities from Medicago polymorpha collected in Santa Monica, California, United States - pink nodules | ecosystem: Host-associated > Plants > Roots > Nodule...
AAAATAAATATATATATATTTATATATATATATATATATATATATATATATTTCATTTGTTGGTTGTTTTCTTTCCTTTCAAAAAAAAAAAAGAAATTTATTTGTTCTTCGCAAGAGAGAAGAAAAGTAAAAGTTAGAAACAGAAGATCTTTTTACATAATCAAGATCAGAGTCAATATATAATATAATATATTAACTTTGACCACAACTTTGTAAGAAATCTTCAATTTGTAACATTTCTATAATGCTAGGTTACACCTTAATATATAAGGAATCAAAAATTCATACAATGATTGTATGTGGGACTTATAACTTGCAAAGTATAACAAAACACACGGCGTATTATTATGTTTGAGTTCCCTATTCACAATGAAATATCAATCTTATTTTTATCTTTTTAATTATATTGTAGGTTGCTCTAAGTGCTTTGAACATGATAGGTTGAACCGAGACTCTTGAGTGCTTTGAAAATGAGCATCAAGTAAACAACACAAGGCTTCTTTCTTCGGTGCTTATGTGGCGTTTGTTTCATTGTAGATTTTCATCAATGTTATAGTATTATGCACTCAATGAACGCACTTTTATCACCTTTCTTGTACTCAAAGAACAAAGCAAATTTGTGGTTTCTCGTCCCGCTAAGGTCACTAAAAAATTGATCAAGTATGTCCTCAAAATTCATTATTCATGTCTTCTCACTCTTAACCTTCATTGGCTATTTCAGCAGTAACACATAAATGACCTTGTTTGCTTTGTATCACAAATAGATACATTGCAATTGAGGAGATCTCAGTACTTAACTGTGGCGGTTTCAAGAGGGAAATAAAATGATTCTTACCATATCAGTTCGAAACAGCTACCACACACCCGATACGAAAAAGGTTGCAGGAATCGCAGTTAAAGAGACAACATAAAGCCATTAATTATGAACTCATTCTCCCTGTATCAGTTCAAAATAGAAAGTAAAATGCAGTATGTCTATCCACAAACTATGCCTCAAAGCACTATAGTACACAAAACACAATAAGCTGTGTACACTGCGAGGGTCATCAATGGGATCAAAAGAAAACCAACAGTAGACATCAAATTTAAAGATTCAAGCATGATATAGACATATCGAGCACTTAAATTCAACCAACACCCATCCGGTACGCAAAAGTGGCTATAGATATTGATGGTTGTTGACAAGATCTTTTGAATTGGCTCCCGTATGAAGTTAAGCTCCGTATCCATGATTCTTTTGATTTTCAAGGCAATAATATTAATAACTACTTAACTTTTCAATTCTGCACTCTAATTATTACTATTTTCATCAATCTTGAGTCAATATATTCTACTATACATTTGGGATTGGTGATTACACTCAAACGTAAATCATAATTTAGCAAAAATAGCATTTCTCTCTCGTTCATTTATACACTTTTCTTAATGTGTATTAAATTGTCAAAAGGGTCGATCAATGTAGGACGGAGGGAGCACAACTAAACTATTCTAACAGCTATCTCTTCATTTCCTTTTTTTTTTATGATGATTACAATCACCGATCACTTATTTATAACATTGATATTTTAACAACTTAATCAATGACTCATCATGATTGATCTCACTAGATCTTTTAGAACATGATGTCTCATCATAGTCCTTAGCTACTTGAGCATATTCTATTCTCTTGGGTCTTTTTGGGTCATTATATTCCACTGGTCTTGCAGAAACACCTTGTCCTCAAGTTATAATCCAAATAATCTAGAATGTCATGTTACAACTAAAAAAATTAATCAAAACCCCAAAAAAATAAAAATACTAACAACTTTTTATTTTGACTATTATTTTTTCCACCTTATACGTTTTTTATGCGTCCTGTTTTTTCTTTTCAAAATACCATTTCATTTAGATTATATAATATGAACACTTTACATGGATTTTCAGATTATACAATCCAAAATCTTGGATTGCCCAGATTTTCTAAACAACAATGACATATATTATTAAGATGACATAATTGATAACAAATAGTTGAATTTTGTTTCATTGATTTAAAGAAGGTGTATGATAGAGTTCCTAGAGAAATTTTGGGTAATGCCATAGAGAAGAAAGATGTTAGGAATGTTTATATTCAATTTGTGTATGAGTGGACTTCGACTAGTGTCGGAACACATGATAGGGCCACCAACGATTTTCTCATAACAATAGAATTGAACCAAGGGTAAATTCTAAGCCCTTGTCTTTTTACTTTTAATTTTGAACGTTCTTACCAAACACATCCAACAGCTACCGCTAAGATGTACACCCTCCGATCACAAATATAAGCAAAAATTCATATTTTAGATTCATTCAATAAATAATGTATGTATAAAGACCACATACATTATTTATTGAATGAATCTAAAACATGAATTATTGCTTATATTTGTGACCGGATGGTGTATGCATTTTGTAGATGATGTAGTCCTACTTGTAGAGTCAATGGAGAAATTGAACGGGAGGTTTAAGACAAGCCTTATTAGAAGTGTATAACTTTTGCCTGACATAGTAAATGGAATGTAGTTTTAGCAAAAGGAAAAATATTTCTAGCTTAGAGGAAAAAAGTTTTGGGTCCACAATACAAAATGACGAAGAAATAGAAGTAGATGTAAATTATCAAATTCAAGCAGGATGGTTGAAATGAAGAAGAGTCTCGGGTATTTTATGTGTTATAGAAAAGTACCGCTTAAGTTGAAATGAAAATTTTATTGAACAACTACAAGACTGATAATGTTGGGAGGCGAGGAACCAACACAAAAATAAAATAAGCATAGAGGATATGGGGATGTTGTGTTTGATGTGTTGTAAGACTAGACGAGATACGATTGAGAGAGAGAGAGAGAGAGAGAGTTGAGGTAACACTTATAGTAGAAAAGATGGTGAGAACTAGACTTAGATGGTTCAAACGTATAGAGAGAAGACATGTAAATTATGTAGTAAAGAGATTAGACCGGATTGAGGATATTCAGATGACTAAATGAAGAGGGATACCTTAAAAAACTATAAGAGAAACTATTAAGAAAGACCTAGAAATTAATGAGTTGGATCGAAGTATAATTTACGATAGACCGCTATGAAGTAATTTGCTCTATGTAGTCAACCCTACTTAATGGGGTAAAACTTGATTGTTGATGTGTCACTCATTAATATAAATGGGATTGTTCTATGTCATTAAATCATGTGGTACACCATTAAAAAAAATAAGTGGATGAGTCGAAGTTTGAACCACGATCAAAGTGTCCATATTAGTAATTTTTGTTAGTTGGGATAGAACTTGTGAGTTTCATTTTAGAAAAAATTGACTTAAGCTTCTAATTGATATGTTTCTGACATGCATATTTTTCAGACAATAAAAACAATGATGAATTAAATAATTGGTCCCTATAAATATCCAAAATTTCGTTTTTATTCTTAAAAATGTTGATAAATTTTTATAAAGATTAAAAAGTGTGATTTTATTTTGTAGAGACTAAATTAAAATTCTGAATATGTATACTTAGACTCTGTTTGGCAAACTCAAGAAGCTAGCTTATAGTGGATAGCTTATAAGCTCATCTGACCAAAAAAGTCACATTTGATAACGTTCTTAACTCAACGAGCTTATAACTTATTTTTCAAACGCTATTTCAAGTAGCGTTTGAGTTTATAGCTCATAGCTTATCATCTTTTCTTTCATTCATACCGTTATTATTTTATCTAAAATCCAACTTTACCTATTATAATTTATTACTCCTATAATTAAAAATAACCTATTAATTATTGTAATAAATGCCGTGCCTTAAAAAGAATGGCCCGTTAACCTCCGTGCCTTACAAAATTGTCTCCTTAACCTTTGCATTCTATTTTATTTTTATTTTATAATTTATACTGCACATTTATAGGATATAACCTTCTGTCAAAAAAAATATGTATAGAATATAACATTTGTGTTTTTTTATTAATGAAAATATAGCTTCCTGGTTTTTAACTATATATCTCTAAATTATTTTATGTATATTTAATAATGTACATGACTTGATTTAAAACAAAAAGAAGGCTGATAAACTATGTGTACGTGCTTTTATTTTATTTTATTTTATTCTTTTAAAAAAAATTGACAAAATCCTTTTAACATTTTATTTTTTAGTTTGTTGTCTTGACTTATGGTTTTTTTATACAATTGTGCTAGGTAATATATATGATTATTTTTTATTTTTTTGTTTTTGATAAGAAATATAAGACTATTTTTTATTTTGTTTTAAAAATAAATTTTTGTAAATTATAAAAACTAAAAAAGAATAAATTTAGAATAAAACTTAAAAAACACATTAATTTTTATTAGTCATTTTACATTTATTAGTTAATTGAACTGCTAATTTTACCAAACACTTTAATTAGTTTATCAACTATCAGTCATAGCCATCAGCTAAAAGCTATAAGTCATCAGCTAACTTATCAGCTATCCGCTATTTTTATCGAACAGGCTCTTAATTAACTTTGTTAAAAATTAACTTTAAAGATAAAATGTTTCCATTAAGTTTGTGAAAACATAAAAACAAATTAAAGAGTCAAAAGAAAATTGCAATAAGAGAATTTTCCAATTAGTCGATCTATTTTGCTAATAACTTTTGATAAATTCTTTTCACGCAACAATCTAATAAGTTCACATTGTACATTAATATATAAAGTCTCAACTACTCATAAAACTATTCCATGTGGGACTTGTATGTAACTTTCAAAGTTAAGAAAACACTTGCTGATTTTTAAGATACTAGATTCTTTCTTCTTTTGTCAAAAAACAAAAAAAAAAACTTTTTTCATTTTTGAGTTCCCAGTCTTATTTTTATCACCTCTTGAATGCCTTGATCAAGCACAACATCAAATTCACCCATTCTTGCTCAAGCACAACAATAATGCATCTCAATTCTCAACCCACCTTGATCAAGTGAAAACATCTTCTATCAAAGGCAGCAGTAAATACAACCAGTAGCACAACACCATAATATTGGAAATAAGGAACTAGCTCACTTAACATTTAAATAGGGAACTCGACATGAAATTGACCCACTATATAATAGGCACATCTGGCTTACATTTAGGTTTTATTTGGGAGTTTGGAGGGGAAAATGAGAGAAAAATAGAGAGAAATCTTACATCTTATTGGTCTACACTACAGGTGATGGTTTAACTCCTAACGCTTGGAGCAGTTTTTGGATTAATGAAATCTATGTATTGCAGAAGTGGTTGACAATATTCTGATTGAGTGGCAGTACGCGAATGCGGCTATAGATATTCATGGTTGTTAGCTAGAGGATCGTTTGAATTGGCTTCCGGAGGAAGTTAAGCTCGACATCAGGTCCATTCTACTGTCGTATTCAGAGTTTGTTGATGATCAATATAAGTGGCCGGAAAAGACAAATATGTTAATAGCTTTAGACTGAGACTCCACAGTGTTTATATCTACCTTGTTACATATAAATGTGGCTTTAGATTTGCCCAAATTAACTGAAGGTCCGATAGTAGTTTCATGAGTGAAGAAAATGCTAATAATGATGGCAGGCACATTTGGCTCTGAAGACAATATATTGTTCCAAAATACTCAACATCTATCCTTAACATTTTCCTTTAATTAAATACCATGAGTACTCCAAACTAAACGAATAGATTGCTATTGGTTTAGTAATTCAGTTTAGTTAGAATTAGTCTTATCTTTGTTTAGAAACTTGCACTTGAAGTAACTAACTCAAGTTACTTGCATGTGAAGTAATAAGTTTGTTAGGAGTTTGTTTCAATTTTGTTACATCACTTGATGTATATATACTTCATCACTCTTGTAAATAATAAGTTTAATTCATTCAATAAAATTACACAAGTCTTTTATTCATATCTTTCTCTCTCAAAAACCATAGAAACCCTAGAATCTCAATTCCATCTTCTTCAATTGAACACAGTTTTAAGTGTTGGTTTCATTCAATCTTTATGCGTTGTTCCATCAAATTGGTATAGCAGAGCCTGGTTCGTTCATTGTTGTTAGAGAATTCGTGAAGAATGGTAACTCATAACAACAATATTCCTGCGCATCTACCAGCCTTTGAAGGCAAGAACTTTGATCAATGGATCGTGAAGATGAAGGTGATCTTCAGGTTCCAGGATGTAGTTGAAGCTGTGAATGAAGGCATACCAGCACTAGTGGCGAATGCAACTGATGTACAACAAGCAACACACAAATATTTGAAGAAGAAAGATGGTAAAGCTATGTTCTTGATGCATCATAGCATAAGCAATGAGATCTTTGAGAAGATCATGCATTATGAAAGTGCAAAGGAGACATGGGATGCACTGGAGAAATTGTATGCTGGGGATGGTAAACTGAAGAAAGTGAGGCTTCAAGCTTTGAGAAGACAATATGAAGTATTGACAATGGAAGAAGATGAAACAGTTAGTCAATACTTTGATAAAATAATCAATCTTACAAATCAGATGACAAGGAATGGTGAAACTTTCACTGATGTAATGAAGGTTGAAAAGGTTCTCAAAACCTTAACATCAAGATTTGATCACATTGTGGTGGCTTTGGAAGAATCTAAGGATTTAGATTCTATGAAGATAGAAGAACTGTAAGCAAGTCTTGAAGCACATGAATTAAGGTTGATTGATAGGAACATAGAAAGAGGTAAAAGTGTATCATCTGATCAAGCTTTGCAAGCTCAGTATGAGAAGAGAGGAAAATTCAAGAAAGGGAAGAAACCCTGGAACAATCAATCTCATAAGGATGGTGAAGGTTCTAGCAAGAATCAAGAAAAGAATGATGCAACAAAGTCTGATCAAAAGAAGAAGAAGAAAGATAAGAGGATATTCAATGCTATAATTGTCAGAAGATAGGACATTATGCATTTGAATGTAGATCAAAGAGAGTGCCAAGGAACAAAGATGAGCCACAATTTGCTCAGAATGAAGGTTCTGATTCTGAAGAAGTACTCTTGATGGCAACAGTCAAGGAGGAAGAAGAAAGAAGTGATGAATGGTAGTTGGACACCGGGTGTTCAAATCACATGACAGGCAAGAAATCTTGGTTTTCTGAATTAGATGATTCAGTCAATAGAAAAATAAGATTTGCAGACAATAGTATAGTTTGTGCAGCTGGTATTGGGAAAGTACTGATTCATAGGAAGGAAGGCAAGAAAGCTTGCAACACTAATGTGTTGTATGTACCAAACATGAGAAGCAATCTCATTAGTATTGGTCAATTACTGCAAAAAGGTTACACTATGAAGGTGGAGGCACAAACTATGAAGGTGTTTGATAGCAAGAATAGATTAATTTTGAAAGCTCCTTTGTCAAAACAAAGAACTTTCAAAATCAATATCAGTGTTATTAAAGATAAATGTCTGCTATCAGAAGTTAAGAGTGAAAACTGGTTATGACATCAGAGATATGGGTATATCAACTTCAGGGACTTGAATATGCTTAGTGGAAAGAAAATGGTGCAAGGTTTACCAAAGATAAAGCTGCCTAATGAAGTATGTAATATGTGTTGCATTGGAAAGCAAGCCAGAAATTCATACAATGCAATAGTACCATTCAATGCAACCAGAAAACTTGAGGTAATTCATTTTGATGTATGTGGACCCTTTGAAGTGAAATCAGTAGGAGGAAATAGATATTTTGTGACATTCATAGATGAATTTACTAGAAAGTTATGGATTTACTTGTTGGCTAAGAAAGATGAAGTATTTGGTGTGTTTAATAAGTTTAGACTGCTAGTACAAAATGAAAGTGGTGAAGTGATTAGTAGGCTAAGAACTGATGGAGGGGGTGAGTATACTTCCACTGAGTTCAATGATTTTTGCTCATCAAATGGCATAAATCATGAAGTAACTGCACCATACACACCTCAACACAATGGAATCTCAGAGAGGAAAAATTGAACCTTGGTAAATATGATAAGAAGCATGCTGAAACAAAAACAGATGCCTCATTACTTGTGGGGAGAAGCAGCTGCTACTGCAGCATATCTCATCAATAGAAGCCCCACAAAGAAGCTGCAAGACAAAACACCAGAAGTAGGGATGGCAATGGGTACCCAATGGGCAGGGTACTATAGTACCCATCCCCATACCCGCGTTTGTAAAAAATATCTGTACCCGGCCCCATACCCTCGTGGGCAAAAACTTAAGTGCCCTTCCCCATACCCTATGGGCACCTAACTGCCCATACCCGCACCCATCACCCGAACTTTAACTATGCAAAGACAATAAAAAAAGCACCACAATTGAAATAAAACTAGGATCTAATTTTTTTAAATCAACTCATAAAATAGTATGAATCATATTATTTAGCCAAATAAAAAAACAGTGTGAATCGTAGTATTTTGCGGGTACCCATCGAGCCTGGGTCCAATTTCCATCCCTTTAGAATTATGAGATTCAAGATATAGTTACCTCAAAGCAGAAGAGAGGGATAACAAAAAGCAACGAAAGGCAAGCAGGCGGCAAAGATTCACTGCAATAGGAGGCTAGGTTTAGGTTACTGTAATAAGCAATTTTTAGGTTTAGGTTTAAGCTTAAATAGTTAGGTTAATTAATTAATTAATATATATAAATTATTTATTCTATTATATAAGTACATATATGCGGGTTGCGGGGCTGGGTAGCTCACTGCCCATACCTGTGCCCGTACCCTTTTAAGTTTGCGGGTAATTACCCGGACCCATGCCCATACCCATGAAAGCGGGGTTTTACCCTACCCATTGCGGGTATTTTTTGCGGGTATCCATCGGGCTTGGGTCCAATTGTCATCCCTAACCAGAAGAAGCATGGTGTGGGGTAAAACCAAGTGTTCAACATCTGAAGATTTTTGGCTCATTGTGTTTCAAACATGTACCTGATCAACTGAGAAAAAAACTAGATGGTCGACAGTGACATTTAATTCAAAAACTAGTTGCTGATTGTAAAGGATGTGTGTCTTTCTTAGGCTTACCCCATTGCAGATCATCTCCCTGTTTATTTAAAGGCAAATGAATACAAGATGTTGCTAGATAAACTCATGCTGGAAGGACACTTCTTCACAGGGTGATGTAAGTAATGCATTTGAGAGCTCTCTAAAGTGTGCAAGTTACTTTAGAGAGTAAAATTAGTATGAACCGTTAATAAACAAATCAAGGACTGAAATTATATCCCCTTGTCAAACACGTGACATTATATCATACAAATGCAATCTATAATGGAGGGACTTCGTCTGTGTACCATTAAAGAGGAAATGTTACCGACATTGACCAATCCCAATTGTAACACATAAGTAAATTCAACAATTTTCTCTTTCTCTTTCAAATTTTTATTTTATAAAAAAATGTATTGTCATATGTCAAACTTAAATTGATCAATATGATGTGACGTATATAATAGAAACATTACATTAGTGGTGATTATTTTCATTTACCAACGTACTTATTTTTTATATAATTATCATAATAATATTGCACGACTCTTACAAATGCAGAACTCTTTTACTACTTTGATTGGAATTTGACTTAAGTTTTGTAAAAAAAAATGTATTTAAGTTTGCAATTGAAATATTTCTGACATGCATAATTTTAAAGGCATAAAGAACTCAACCATCGTGTATAAAAAACCATCAATGATCATTGAATAAGCAATGAAGTTAGATTGTTAAAAAAAAAGGCAATAGTCTAAAAGAAATGAAAATTTCAAGACAATTGAATCACTCCCTCTGTCTCTGAATTATAATCATTTTAAGGTTTGTGCACGATTATTAAGGAAATGATTAATTGCGTTGATTTTAATGGTAAAATTAATATCATTTACTAAAATACCCTTATTAATTGTAGTTAGTGGAGAAGTTAAGTTGGATGAAATTCAATAAATATGAGTATAATAATGGAAAAAATAATAAATGTTGCATTGGTATTCTAAAGTGACGATTATTTTGAGAGAAAAAATGGTAAAGAGACAATTATTGTGAGACGGGGGAAGTAACGGCAATTTGTGTTAAAAAGTTCTCTTCGTCAAACTTTGTCGTTTCTTTTTGATACACAACTGTTAAATAAATATTGTGTAAAAGTTGTCTTAAAAAATCTCTTCTTTCACATTTTATCTTCTTTTTGATACACAATAGTTGAATAGATATTGTGTAAAAAAAATATGTTAAGAAAAATTAGTCATTTTACATTGACCAACGATTGAATTAAATTAATAAAAAAATATGTTAGAAAAATTAATCTTTTCACCTCCACCAACGGCTGAATTAAATTAATATTTAATCCAACCACTTGCCATTGTGAAAAATCTTTCTTTATAACATAGTGTTAAATGTACATCCCATGTTCATATATAAATACTCACAAGCAAGTCTCGTAAGTTATTCTATGCGGAACTTGTAGGATACTAGATTTTTTCATTCTTCTGATTCACCGTGTGTTTTTCATTATGTTTGAGTTCTCAAAAAATGATATTGAACCCTCCTAAACTAAAATGTCATTGCAGAAGTGAGCATTGACAAAAATCTCAGAAATAAATCAAATATACGGGATAAGTTGTCATTATCTAAATTAACCTTGATTTACATGATAAGTTGTCATTTATAAAAAATTGTTCCTGCTAAAACGTTCATGCTATTTATAATATCACTTCACTTCAATTCTTTAATGATATTGAACCCTCGAAACTAAAATGCACGGGATAAGTGTACATTGACTAAAACTTCAGAAATAAATCAAATACACAAGATAAGTTTTCATTAACTAAACTAACCTTGATTTACCTGACACGTTGTTATATATAAAAAATTGTTCCTGCTAAAATGTTTAAATTATTTAGAATATCATTGCCTCACTTTAATTCTACAGTGATATTGAACACTTATCAACTAAAATGCACGTGATAATTGGACATTGACTAAAATTTCGTAGATAACTGAAATGCATGGAAGAAGTGAGCATTGACTAAAATTTCTAAAGTAACGTAAATGTACGGGATAAATTGTCACTTACTAAACTAACTTTGATACAGTTGTTATTTATAAATCTTTGTTCTTGCTAAAACGTTCCTGCTATTTATAATATCACCCCGCTTCAATTCTATAATGATATTGAACCCTCGTAAACTAAAATGCATGGGATAAATGAGCATTGACTAAAATTTCACAAATAAATCAAATACACTGGGTATGTTTTTCCTGCTAAAACATTTAAACTATTTAGAATATCATCACTTCAATTCAATTCTACAATGATATTGAACACTTATCAACTAAAATGCACGAGATAAGTTAACATTGATTAAAATTTTGTAGATAACTGAAATGCATGGGAGAAGTAAACATTGACTAAAATTTCAGAAATAACGTAAATGCACAGGAGAAGTTCTCACTGACTAAATTTCTAAAACTTATATTACTAAATTTAACTTAGCCCATTATCAATAATTCCTGTGTAATATTTTCTGCATCTACATTAATCAAATATTATCATTTGAGTTAATGTATTATATACAATCATTTCCTATGTATGCTTTACTTAATATCATATTTATCCAACTAATTACTTTTACATTCATTATATTACTTCTCTACAATTTTAATATTGTTCAATTACCAAATCTAAAATTTATCACATACTTCCTAGCGCGCCGCGCTACCCTTACCTAGCACGGATATGTTACTAGTTTTACATTGACCAGCGACTATAATAAATTAATAAAACAATATGTTAGAAAAATTAATCTTTTCACCTTGATCAACTGCTGAATTAAATTAATATTTAATCCAACAACTAACCACTGTGGAAATCTTTCTTTATAACATAGTGTTAAATGTACATCCCACGTTCATATATAAATACTCACAAGCCTCGTAAGCTATTCTATGCGGGACTTGTAGGATACTAGATTTTTTTACATTCTACCGATTCACTGTGTGTTTTTTATTATGTTTGAGTTTTCTATTCACGATGCAATATTAATCTGACTTTTATTTTTATTATTATCACTCTAATTGTATTGTATGTTGAATCGACTCTAGAGCATTTTGAAAAGAAGCATCAAGTAAACGACACGAGAAGAGCATATTTGTGTTTGTTTCATTTTAGACTTTCATCAATGTTCCTTTCTGGTATTATGCACTCAATGAATGCACTTTTATGCCTCAAAGCACTCAAAGAACAAAGAGCAAAGTTGCGGTTGCTCGTCCCGCTGAGGACACTCAAACATTGATCAAGTATGTCCTCAACAACCAGCGATCATGTCTTTTCACTCGTAAGCTTCAATGACTATTTCAGCAGTAACACGTAAATGACATTGTTTGCTTTGTGTCACAAATAGGTATATTCCAATTGAGAAGATTCGAGTTAACTATGGTGATTTCGAGAGGGCAATAAAATGATTCTGATCATATACAGCTACCATACACACCCATACAAAAGCTTGCACGAATTGCAGCCAAAGAGACAACAAAAAGTAAAGCCATTAATTGTGAACATGTTCTCCCTATATCAGTAATTCAAAACAGAAAACAAAATGCAGTAGGTCTATCCACAAATTATGCCTCAAAGCACTATAGTACACAAAACACAATACATAATAAACTGTGTCCACTGCCAGGCAGGGTCATCAATGGGATCAAAAGAAAACCAACAGTAGACATCAAATTTAGAAATACAAGCATACATGTCGAGCCCTTAAATTCAACCAACACCCATCCACTTGTAGGTCAACCACTTGTTCCTAAACATACCCCTAATTACTTCTACTATCTTGTCTTGAAAAATAAAAAGTCAAATTTAATACACATACAAACAAAGGATAATTTTGTAATATTAACACAAAAAACAGACACATTAATTACACTGACAACTTTTCTTAAGAAATGTGAAAAAGACAACGGGTGCCTATATTAAGGGACGGAGGGAGTATATTGTAAGTTAAATTGACTCTTGAGTGTCTTGAAAAGTGAAAAAAGCAATGGGTGCCTATATTAAGGGACGGATGGAGTATATTGTAAGTTAAATTAACTCTTGAGTGTCTTGAAAAGAAGCATCAAGCAACAACACGAGAAGAGCTTATTTGTGTTTGTTTCATTTTTTATTTTCATTGATGTTCCTTTCTGGTACTCTCTCCGTTCCATTTTAAGTGTTTTTTAGAGTGAATTTTTCGTTCTTATTTAACTGTCGTTTTGGTATTTTAAGGGTATGATTTGTCAATTATATAATTTGACAATTATTCTTATATTTTTCAATAAAACTAATTAATGTCATATATTTAGAAAACTAAAGTTTGTTTTTTTAAACAAAGTTTGTTTGTTTTGTTTTAAAACAAAATTTGTTTCTTATTATCTTTAAATTTAAACAAAATTTTGTTACTTATGATAATAATTTTATGAAGAGTTAAAATTCTACAAATAACATGAGTAGTACTTCTTAAAAATTTCAAGAGATATGCATAATATTTAGAAAATTGAAAATTGTTTGTTATGAGAGAAAGATAAAGCGCGAAAAAAATAGGAATTTGTTGAAGAAAGAGAATAGTAACTAACAATTTTTTGTTACATATTAAATTTATTGGAAAGATAAAGTGTGTGAAAAAAATATGAAATTATTAGTGGGTTAAAATGGGTGACGTCTAAGGTGAGGGAACTGTTAAGTCCCTCACTGGTGGACCATTTAATTTTTACCGTCCCATGAGATTAATGGTTTAGATCCATTAGAATTAAAAAGAGAACATTTATATTTGCCCACGTACAATCATACCCTCTGTCTTCTCCCTCATTCTTGAGTCTCACCACACCACCACTATTTACCGTCACTAACACCACCACCACCACTAATTTCTTCCTCCTTCCATATCTTAAGATATCTGCAAATTGATGAAATTTTTATTAATATTCCTCATTTCATATCTGAATTTGTGCTAAAATGATAACTGCAATCGGTCAATTTGAGAGACGCAACAAGGTTATCTTTTCTGGGTAGTTGGTTTTTGTTGGCCGTTTTGAATTTATTCTTCTTCGAGTGTTTCGGTAATGGTTACTATAATTTAAGCAATTGGATCCAACTTTGCCTTTGATGCCAAGTCCAAGTAAAACAAACTAGAAAAGCAACAATGAAAAAAATTATTTTCATGTAATTATGGTGTGGCCAATGCCATTTAAGCTAATTTAACATCATGATTTTCATTTCAACTGGATTGGAACCCAGATGGGAGAATAGATTATTTTATTTGCAGCGAGCATCATCTGCAGAATTTTGGTGAGTTAGATGTGATACAGATGGGAGAAATATAGACAGGATTCTGTGTGTAAATATGTAGGTGTTCTCATTTTTAACTTCATTAAATCTAGACCATTAATTAAATCTTAC
>Ga0228710_1008763_pt1 | contig 14359 bp, 12 predicted proteins | sample MedpolnodulmetaG_FD_177995 | JGI IMG/M metagenome (GOLD analysis project Ga0228710, IMG submission 177995) | Root nodule microbial communities from Medicago polymorpha collected in Santa Monica, California, United States - pink nodules | ecosystem: Host-associated > Plants > Roots > Nodule...
ATTAATTTTATTTCTTTAATTTATTTGTGGTTAATTAATTTTATTTCTTTAGTTGAACTTAAAAAGTGGAAAGTGCATTACTGACAGAATTTTCCCTTAGTAATGTAGTTCTCCATAAATATTACTGGCGGAATTTTCCCTCAGTAATGGAAAGGTAGTTTTGACAAAGCATTACTGAGGGAATAATCCGTCAGTAATTACTGACGGAAACAGTCTGTCGGTAATTACTGAGAGATTATTCCCTCAGTAATGCTTTGTCAAAACTACCTCTCCATTACTGAGGGAAAATTCTGCCAGTAACATTACTGACGCCAGTATTACTGAGGGACACCAATCCCTTAGTAATATGCATTACTGACGGATTTTTTGCATTATTGAGGGTTTAATTCCGCCAGTAAAAGACAAAATTCTTGTAGTGTCGGGTCATGGACGAAATATGCGCCTTGTTCAACAAACCAAAGTTAGGGAGGATATGGACTCCACATCAACTATACTTCAAATTCATGGAATTCCTCCAAACGCGCAGGATTACAAAAGATGATGTGTTGTCTGTTTCATTTTGGCCACCCTAACGAAACAGGCGTCGAGCTAACGACGTTAAACAAGCGCTAGTTGGGAGGCAACCCAACTTTGTAAGTTTTTATGCTTTATTTATGCATTTTGGGATTTTAGATTAAGTCAATGGTAAGCCTTTTTGCACTGTGGTCATTTTCTGTAAATTGGTAAGTTTGCTAAGCGAGAATTCTGTTTTTGGGCAGTCTTCAGTTTTTGAGCCAAAGTCAGTGAATCAACATCCAGTGCATGGTTATGATAGATATTGTTTGAATTGCGCAAAGCCAAGGTACAAGTTTCCTGTTTTTCTAGGTGTTTACTTGAATATGAAACGAGTACTTTGCACAAATTTTATTTCATCTAGTTCTTCGCAATAACATCTTTGTTTGTGAACCACTTTCAACTAGCCTAAATGTGAGGATACCTCAATGTGCTTAACTTATATGCAGGAGACCGACATTTCATTGTTTAACTCGGTCGCTTTATGTTAAATCTAATCATCGTTTTAAATTGTGTGAAAGCATGGAAAGGATCAAAACACATTGACACCAGTATTGGCTGCAATTAGAGTTGTCAAGGATTCCATTTGCAATATATCTTCTTCCAATTTGTCAATCTTTGAAAAACCAGGAAGGATTAGAGTTTTCACTGATTTCAATTCATAAATCTCTCTTGGAAGATTGGCAAGACTTGTACAGTCCCTCAAATTTATCAAAAGGAGATTCTTGAGGTCCCCAATGGACTGGTGTACCTCAGACAACCTTGGACAGTTCTTCATAATGAGCTGTTCTAGATTCGGTAATTTTGAAAAGTCGGGGGTGATTTTCAAGTACTTATTATGACTGACATTGAGAATTTTCAGCTTGTCTAACAGCTGCAAGAAAATGATTGTTTAAAAGAAAAATAACAAAATAAAATAGCAAATGTAAAGGTGGCAACAGATTATAATGTCTTCAACCTTTGAGTTTAAAAGAAAATGTCAGTATACCTTGGCCTCCCGCCAAACTTGTCCAACATTGCTATGTTTTAATTCAAAAACAACTAGATTTCCCAGATCAAAGTCATCTGGTATACAATTGAAGGTAGATCGTTGCCAATCAACCCATCTCATTTGTTTGGAAATTAAACCATAATCTCCGATGAGGTCAACACCATCAAGTTTTAAAAGCCTCAGTTTTTTCATCTCCCGGAAAGCATTAGTACCGAATCTAGTTCTATGTGTTCTTGGCAATTTAAAAATCAATCCCTCAACAATTTCTGTACCCTGCATTTGAAGTAAAAAAAAAGCTGAGAAAAGTCAGGGAAATTGTTTATCATTTGTCTTTCTTGCTAGAAAGCTAGGTAAATAACACCAAAATTTCATATTGAGGGTGTGTCTTATATCCGTCACACGTCGGTGTTAGACAACATTGCAATTGTGATTATATTCAATTACTTCACATTGAGTGCTTCATAGCTAGAAAGTAATAAATATAAGTATCTAAGAGGTGCAGCAGCCTAAGTAAATTTGTAATAAACATGAGAGTTAATAGGGAAAATCATGCATCGAAATAATTTCAGCCAACAATTATGGAGAACAAAATTAACCCAGAAAGAAACAAAGATTATTATAATCTCAATAAATTTTAGAGGATGCTCAAAAGTTCATACCGTTTTTTTTTAACAAGACATCGTTCACATCGTCATGAAACCACAATCGACTATGCTTTGCAGGCTCTTTGATTGAACTTTCACCAACAATTGCTCTTCCCATGTCTCTGAGCAAATCATGCATTCCAATCGGATATTCAGTAATAAACAACCATGAGGGAGATAGTCTGTTAGAAATGGCCCCAACAATTTGCTTCACTAGTTCCCCTTCATTCCTTGGGTAATAATAACAGTTAAAAAGAGAGAATGAGACAAAAGAAATTAAGCTTTACTATCAAAATATAAGTATTGATTACCTGATACTGTTGAGATCCCAGCCGGACAGATTTGAAACTTGAGTAAGTGCGGTCTTCCACTTGGACAACAGTTGATCGTCTTTATTTGTTGCATTGAGTTCCAAGGCTTTTCCAAAATCACCCGTCTGCTTACGGACATGCGATGGGTCGACATTGTAAAATACCGGAAAAACAACCCAACCACAAGTTTTCGCGCATTCCAAGTTCATTAAGACACCAGCTAGATCGTGCATAGTTAGGTGAGAGAACAACAATAGATATTGGAGACCCTCCTATTGCTTTCCTTAGTTCTAGTCCCAGCTCTTCTCCCTTCCCAAGCTTCTTGTCGTCAAGAAAGGCATTGACTCCTGAGTTTTTTAGTGCAGAATAGAGATGAGAAACGAAGTTGTTACGAGTATCCTCTCCTCTAAAACTTATGAACACGTCAAAGTTCCATGGATAACGAGAGGAGGAAGACATTATTGTTTTTGATGAATTACAATCAAGACAAACACAAATGCAGAACATGTTGACCAACTTGAGTTCCCTCGCCTTTTTCACGGGATAAAATTTATTATTATTTTTCAGAAGAAAAAAAATGAATATTAAACTCTTCTTTAATATAATTCTCGCTCACCATCATCTTGGTCTCTTTTCTAAAAAATAAATAAATCATCTTAGTCTTTTTCTTATCTCTCTTATAAGTTTTTGAATTTTTGCATTTTTACATCTTCATCGATATTTAAAACATTCTTTTTTTATTCTAACTTTGCTTTAAACATTTTTGTTCCACCACCAAGATTCTTTAACCCTATGTCTAAAATATCTTGATTCTCTCACGTCTCTTTTGTCATTTGTCTAATGTCATGTGTCATTTGTCTCACACATCATTTTCATTTCCTTGTAACTATCTAAATCCTCCCACTAAAGTCTTGTGTTGAAAAGACATTTATTTCACCCTTTAAATGTCATCAATTACCCTTAAATCCTCGTAATCACACTATGGCTTCTTCTCTTCGCTCTTCTTTGAACTCTGCACCCATAACTAATACTATATAGTAAAACAAATAAATGCTATTTAGAGTGAAAAATAAACTCACAATGATATCATGATTGTGTAACTGACTTGCAATTAAGCCCCTTATTTCTATCCAGTGGCTCATGTATTCCATAATTTCGTGATCAATTCACGATAGTGTTGTTTGCTATAAACAGCAACACTCGATAACGAAAATGCAACTTAGAGCGAAAGAGGGTAATTAGTGAGACCTCTATTTTATTAGACCAACATTTGGAGGCCTAAAGTAAGATTTTGGACCATTTTATATTTGGACCGACCATGGACATCATTATATTGGTGAATTTCTCTTTGTACTATACACGGGTTCTCGATACTAGTTCCACAATAGTCTCAACTACACCACATTCTCAAATTAAAGAATAATCCATCTAAAAACATGAAGGACAAAAAAAACATGTGGATTTGATGTGGGGTGTTGGAGCAGGTCTTTGCCTACAAGGACGGATGCAAGTTTGCATCCAAATGGGGGTCTTATTCAAGACATTCAACTCCTTATTCTTTAACTCAAACTAGTTGAGCTTAATAGTTATGATATCATTATATATATAACTAGGAATTAAAAAATAACGGTCTAGAAAATGAAATTTCCCTCTAATTCTCTTGTCACTAAATTTAGTGATGGATTAAGAGAGATTTCACATTTTCTTTCTCTAATTTTATTTAAATATTTTATAGTTTATAGTCTTACCACATACATGAAATTTCTGGATTCACCAATGTTTGTCTATATGACGTGTGAAGTCTACGATGATTGGTCATCCCTTTATATGCTCAAAAATGTCAATAAAAACAACCATAGCTTCCGTAAGATTTCGTACTTTCAGAGGACTGGATCAGTAGTTGTCAAAGACTAATGAATAACTAATGTCCCAAAAGTCATTATCCTAAATTTCCATTTGTAAACCACTTAACAATTAAGTTCTTTTTATTCCTTCTATAATAATCAATTGGTCAACCTTAATATTTAACACCATGGTTCCCATAAAACAAGCCACAAAAAATAGTACGTAGTGATGTGCATGATGAGTGTGGAGTCCTTAACTGATAGTACTATTTATTCCTTTAATGTTGTTCAAATAATTAACTAGTCAACCTTAAACCACAATCATAAAAGAAACCACACGTTAATACTAATATTTAACACCATGGTCCACACCACATGCTTTTCACCTACCTATACCAAAGTTTTTTGGGGAAAAAAGAAATCTACAGAGACTTTTATTTAATTCATTCACTTTTCATTTGAAGAAATCAATAGTTCTATAAATTAGAGTGATTTGAAGCCAATTTAATTCCATGCAAAACAAGAAAATAAAAATACTCATTCATATATACATACATTATGGGAAAAACCACTGCTTCTCTTGTTCTATTTCTCCTTGTTGTGGCAACATTTATGAATGGTTACAATGCTGAAGGTGTAGCAAGAGGTAATCAACAGAAGAAAAAGGATGGTATTTACAAATCTCAAAAGTTTGGGCAGTGTATAGATTGTTTGATTTTCTATAATATGTGTTTGGTTGATCCTTTCCTTTGGCCTGTGTATCGTAAATTATGTCCTTCTAATGATAACACAAGTAACAATATCGCACCTAATAGCAATGAGGCTCCTAAACCAGAAAGTGATCTTCCATGATCAGAGATATTGTCTCCATGGCTAGCTTGTGTGTGTTATTGATATATCTATATATCTAAAATAATGTTGTGTGTGTAAGAGAGTATTATAATCTATAGCTAATTAACCTGTATGGGAAGGGCAGGGCCTCTTCTTGGGTATACCTCTAGTTGGGGATAGATATATTTTATTTTTGTGTTATTATTGTGCCATGTTATGATGGTTATAAATAAAAGTAAGGTGTGCTTCTATAAAAGTGTTTCAGGTCTCAATTGTGTTGAGCAAACAAATCACACACCATGACCTATTGTCTAAACTTGTTAGGTGCAATTCTGACTTTTTAAGTTCTTAAATCTTAATTATATAGAATGCAAACATTTAGCCCCCGTGTGATTTAATTTTGGACCAGGGTCATATTCTAAAAGATAATTTGAACAAATAAATATATAACTGGTTTTGTTTTATCTAAAATAAATTAAAAACATTTGGCCTTCTTTTATACAGAACTATACAATTTCAACAATTATCAAAAACCAAAAGAGGAGATACTCCAAACTAGTGCTCAAAGTTAGCATACATTTATTGCATTTCCACCAAATGTTGTCATAACATTTTCATAGCATCACATCTTCTCTACTCAAAGCAATCATGAAGCCACAATAGTGAGAAATGGAACTTGTTGAATGAGAGAAAACAGAGACATATAATATTGTGAAACTGTGTGTCTTAACTATTCAGCAAAATTATTTTTATAGACTCAAGACAATAAATAACAAATGAATGAGTTTTTTTTTTATATACAAATGAATGAGATATTATCTCAATTTACATGATATTATATGCATATACAAAACATATAAAGATCCTAACATATTTTTAACAAAACTCTTACAAAATTTAAATAAGTACATGTTTTGAAACAAACAACAACACATTGATCTCATCTGTGTATATAAAGCATAAGCACTGTCTGTCCACCCTCCCAGAAAAATATTAAAAAACACATACAAGGGAATCCCGTATTAGGACAAAGTCATGCCCTATCTAAGATCTCAATTCTGGTTCAAGCATAAACATCCTCTCACTCTCTTTGCAAGTCTTACAAAGATTTTATCATTTGGCTTTGGTATTGGCTCGCTCTTGACAGCAAGTGGTGATTCCGTTTCCACACCAGATGATGGTGGTGGTTCCACTCCAGGTGATAGTTCCATTTCCACATCAGGTGATTGTTGCACCTGCACTTCAGGTATTGGTTCAACTTCCATGGTAATTGATGGCTCAATTTCCATTGCAGTTGACTGATCATATATTAGATAGACAGCAGTCTCCTTAGCAGTCAATCCATGCCCAAAAGCTACAAAAATCTCCACATTGTCACCAACTCCTAAATTTGATACTACACCTTCCCAATCTTCATCGTTAAAGGACATTACTGTGTCTCTCTTGTATATATGAATAGTGAATTTTGTGTAATTAATGATCAAGACACTAGTGAGACATTCAGTTGCCATGTTTTTAAGTGTAGATGAATAAAGAACACATAAAGTTATTCCCTTCATTCCACAATTACTATCCTTGGGCACTTGAAAATATACTGAAGGTCCCTCACATGTATAGGCTAACCAAGAAGGATAATTGCTACCCGGAAGGAACGAAGCACGAGAATCATTAGTTGCCAATCCCTGTATCAAGAACATATGCTAAATTATTTATGTAATTATGCATGTAAATGGACATTTTGTACCACTTATAGTGTCAAAATAAGGCGCTGCAAAGGAAAAAAAGACATTCAAGGATACTCATTTACAAAAAACATGCAATAGTTTTATAACACACTCATCAAGAGTCAAATGTTAGAACAGATTTCAGCATTTATAACAGCTGAAAAACTATTTTGTAAAACTGAAGTGCTAAGCATATGTTTAATTATAATATGCTAATGGTGATTTTCTCATCTTATTATTAAACACTCCTTCTCATCTTTTACTTGCCATTTGATTCGTTTGTTGCATTTGAATCTCCAGACATTTGTCATATTTGCATTGGATCACTCCAATTCACTCATCAATAATCTATCATATTCTCAAGCTGCTTCGAGTCTCAATGCCACAACTGCAAACAATCTTCCAATTTTTATCGTATTCTAGTTCATAATTATTTTTTAAAAGCATTGGGCTTCCATTTTTCCTAGTTTGTTGTCTTGTCCTTTAAAAATAAATGGAATTCATTTTGAACCGCGGCTGTGGTTGTGAAACAAGAGTATTTTGAACTTTTAGTATATAACTATAGAATCGACAAAAGAAAAAAGGATGCAATTAACTACAAATTATTTTACTTCTATGTTACACAGACCCTAGCATTTATATTAGTTTATCGTATAGATATACTCGAATAAATTTCTACCTTTCAGGAAACAAATATAAATGGAAAAACATTCCAGCATGTCTTAATAAAAATAAGGGAAGTAAAGGTGGAAGGATGGATAAAGAACCTGCGATAAGCTCTTGCCAAGAGTCTCGTTGACTATGTGGTAACTTCCCATTCCAATCAAAAGAGATTGCAAGGAAGGATCTGAGATTTGTGAAGCATGTGATATTTCCAACTCTGTAAGATCATTAAGAAATACTTTCAATTCTTGTTTCAGTTGAATCTCTGAGTGACATTGTACCGAAACACATCTAAGTTTTGAGCAGCTGCTAAGTATTGGTGATTGATAGACCAAACCCAGATTATTACTATCAATATCCAAGGAAACAAGAGACATTGAAATTCCATCAAAAGGGGGAATACGTGCTAAGGAGTTCATTGTTGGTGACATCCAAGACCAAATGATAGAAGGAAAAACATCACGTGATAATCCTACATATCCACATAGGGATATATAGCCGATGTTCTTTGATCTAACAATCGAAAAAGGCACTTGTTTGACACCAGTATTTGCTGCAATTAGAGTTGTCAAGGATTTCATTTGCACTATATCTTCTTCCAATTTGACAATCTTTGAACAACCAGAAAGGATGAGAGTTTTCACTGATCTCAATCGATAGAACTCTCTTGGGAGATTGACAAGACTAGCACAATCCTTCAAATTTATGAGAAGAAGATTCTCGAGATCTCCAATGGACGGGTGTATGTCGGATAAACTTTGACAATCCTTCATAATGAGTTTTTCTAGATTCGGTAATTTTGAAAAGTCAGGGGTTCTTTTCAAGTGCTTGGAATGACTGAGATTGAGAATTTTTAGCTTATGCAACAACTGCAAGAAAATAATTGTTTAAAGGAAAAGTTAGAGAGGAAAGTGGGGAACGAAAAGGTGGCAACATATACTATTCTGATCGACCTAAGTTTTAAAAGAAAATGCTATTATACCTTGGTTTCCTTCCAAACTTGTTTAACATTGCTATATTTTAATTCAAAAGCAACGAGATTTTCCTGATCAAAGTCATTGGGTACAAAGTTGAAGGTAGATCGTTGCCAATTGACCCATCTAAGTTGTTTGGAAAGATAGCCAAAATCTCCAGTGAGGTCAACACGATCAAGTTGTAAAAGTCTAAGTTTCTTCATGTCTTGGAAAGTATTAGTACTAAAGCTACCTCTGCCTGTTCTTTGCAAGTTAAAAATCAGTGCCTCAATAGTTTCTGTTCCCTGCATGTGAAGTAAAAAAAAAGCCTGAGGAAAGTAACGGGAAATGCTTTTTGTTTGCTCGCTAGAAAGTGATGCATAAAACGGCAGAACCCAAGCACACTTGTAATGAATATCATAAGGAAAAAACACTAGGATTATGAATCCCACAATTTTTGGGCCAAAATATTATGAAGAACAAAAACAGAAACAAACAGAATTTTATGATGTTGATAAGATTATGGAGGATAATCAAAAGTTTGAAATTGAATACGGAGAAAGTTCTTACAGTATTTTTTGTCAAAACATCATGTACATCCTCGTGAAACCACAATCGACTACGCTTCCCAGGTTCTCTTGCTGAACTTTCACGGACAATTTCTCTTCCCATGTCTCTTATTAAATCGTGCATTCCAAGCTTATTATTCTTCTCAACTTTTAGGAGGCTCCGGTCTATGAGGACCGCTATTCCAATATCAGCATAAAGTCCACAGCCATTTAGTATCTCTGTAACATAGGCCCTGTCCTTACCAATAAAGAAACAACATATGTCAAGAAATATATCCTTTACCATATCATCCTTTAAACCATCATAGCTTATTCTCAGCTTCTCGTGCACTTGATCATTGGGAATTCTCTCTAACTTTGATAGTACGCTTATCCATTCTTGTTTTGTCCTCTCAAATAAGTAGGATCCAAGGACTTCAAGAGCCAGTGGTAACCCTCCACAATAAGTAGCCACGTTTCTAGAGAGCTCACTAAAGCCTCCTTTAGGACTAGCTTTTCTAAAAGCATGCCAAGAGAATAGTTCAAGGGACTCGTTTTTCTGCATTTCCTTCATTTCATAGACAGAGTCAACATTGAGTCGCGTAAGTATGCGTGTATCTCTGGTTGTAACAATTAACACACTTCCAGCACCAAAACATTTATGATTTCCGCATAGGACTTTTATTTGCTGAAAATCAGTCACATCATCAAGTATCACGAGTGCTTTCTTTCCAGTAAGCACTCTCTGGATCCTAGCTGTCCCCAACGCAATACTATGTATCTTCTCCTTTTCTTTGAGGACATCTGAAAGAAGTTGCTGTTGTAAATGTATATGCCCTTTAGTATCCTTTTCACAAACTTCTCTAATGTTTTCAATGAAACTAGTACAATCAAATCTACGATGAATTTCATTGTAGATGGCTTTGGCTACAGTTGTTTTACCTGATCCTCCCATTCCCCAGATCCCTACCATACAAACATCGCCCGAATGTTTCTCAATCAACCCAACCACTTGCTTGACATGGGATTCTAATCCAACTGGAAATTCAGTTATAGACAAGGTTGTGTTGTCTAGTTTTGGCAAAATGGCCTCAACAATTTTCTTCACTAATTCACGGTCGCTCCTACAATATAGTAATTATAAAACAGACATAATGAGCATAAATAACCAAAGACTATATAGTATTAGGCTCAAAGTATAAATAAACACATAAAAACTCATCAAATAAACAAATTGGCCCTTGAGAAAAATTCGCCAACTTTGTCCCAACCCGGCTTTGGATCGTGAATGACACACAAATCACTCACATATATGAAGTCTTAGCTAAGGCCAGTTACTAATCAAGTAAGAAATCTAACATTAAATTATTAAACCTATGTAACTTTTAATCAAGTAAGAAATCTAACATTAAATTATTAAACCTATGTAACTTTTAAAAGAGTTCAACCAAAACAAAATTTCAACCAGTACAGTATAATAAGATTTCATACATGGCAAACAAATTCTTATCTAGATACTACAAGTATATTATGAAAATATAACAAAGCCACTGCAAAATTTCACAATCGACTATTAGTAATTAAGCCACTTACAAGTCGGTACAATATTTATCTAGATACTACAAGTCTCTTTTACAATGTAATAAAGCCCCCTTCAAATCTCAAATGTTGGTCAAAAAACTACCCAACATTACTAAAATAACACTAAGACACTTTGGCAAGACCAACTTTCGAGCTTATAACAGATAGCTTATAAACTCATATAACTAAAATAGATCTGTTTAGTAACATTTTTTTCTCACGAGCTTATAGCTTTTTCCTACTAGCTCATAGCATTTTCTAATAAGCTACTTCAAGTAACATTTGAGCTTATAGCTTACAATTTATCAAAATTTTATCTCAAATTTACCCTTACTATATTAATTGAAAATAACCAAATATTAATTAAAAATATCTTTTAAAGTAATTTCATTACAAATCCAATTTGTTAGTTTATCAGTTATAAGTTCATCCACGTCAGCTAGTCTATCTGTTATCCGCTATCAGCTAGTCTATCAGATATCAGCAAATTTTTACCAAACACTACAAATTCAATCTGTTCTGTTATAAGTTCATCGGCTATCAGCTAGTCTATCAGATATCCGCTAATTACACTGCATGTTCAATGTATTAGCTTATCTGATATAAGTTCATAAGTTCATCATCTATCAGCTATCGACTAATTTTTACCAAACGGAGTCTAAAATCTATACCTCAGATAGCTAATTACACAAACATTTGAGATTTTGAAGTAACATATTAGTACTCTTTGCTTAATAAACTATAAGATCATTGATTAAGCTACCTGAAAGCGCTTCCATGCCAACCAGACAAATTGGAAGCTTCAGTCAACACTTTTCTCCATTTACTCAATTCCTTCACCATAACTTCCTCAATAATATACCTACTTTTCGCGGCAACTTCCAACGCTTTACCAAAATCACCTTTCTGATGCCGTACAACAGAAGGATCAACATCATAAAATACAGGCAAAACAACTTGACCGTTAAGTCTACGACATTCCATGATTTTCTCCAATTCATCTAAACACCAACTCGATTCGGTGTAGTTTTTAGAGAAAATTACTATGGATATGCGTGAGACTGAAATTGCTTGGAGAAGTTCGTGTTTGATTTCTTCGCCTTTGTCGAGATTTTCGTTGTCGAGGAATGTGTTGATTCCGGCGTTTGAGAGGACTGCGTAGAGATGAGAGACGAAGGTGCGACGAACGTCTTCGCCTCTGAAGTTGATGAATACGTCATGAAGATATTGTGGATTTGTGGAAGATGATGATGAAGATGAATACATTGTGATTTGAGTTATGATTTTGATGGAGGATGAGTTTTGATGGAGTCAACGCTTGCAAGAAGACTAAGCAAGAATGTATATATGAACAAAGAAAGATATGTGGTGTGTGTGAAGAAGGTGAGGGTCAGATAAGTGCTCTCAATCTTTTTATAGAAACACAGTCTCTATCTCTATTATATACATTTGCGCTATTTATTTTTTTTAAAAAGTACATGTGCCAACCTATTAGTGAAAGACACATTTGATGTTGTTTCTCATGTACACACAAAATATGGTAGAGTTTATAATAGGAAAATGAGCACCGAAAATGGAATTGTAATTTGATTGGGTAAATAAATATGGAAATGGAATTTGCTTAGGTAACCGAAAATGTTGTGCAGAAAATCAGAATTTGAAATTGTTGTTTAATGCACCAATGTTTTCTTTTATGTAAACAATAAATATGAAAAAGCTTATAATAGAAACAACAATCATAATTTGCTGAATTTACCTAAAATGTTATCTCTATTTAATAGGAGAAGTTAATGCACCATAATTTCAATTAAAATTATTTAATGCACCACGGTTGCAGTCGAACAAATGAACATTGTATACAGAAAAGAAAAAAAAATGAGCACCGATTTTATTTTGAAATTGTTGTTATGAGAAAAAAAAAACGGAAATAGAATTTGCTTATGTAAAGAAAATGAGCACCGTTTTTATCTTGACAGGTTTCCTTAGCGGATTTTTAATGAAACATTTAGTGAGAAAATAATCACTATTATCACTAACCAAGATTTTATTTGTTTATGTTTGGATCATTACATATATTATAATAAAAAAAAACATAATCAGAAGAAAAAAAAATGACCTCTATTTTTACGACATTTTGAAATAATTATGTTACATATATATGTCAAAATCACCTCTAACTTAGCGTAGGAGATTTTCTAAACAAACTTAGAATAGTAGACTTTTTAATGATACGCTTTTAATGACTATTAAAACAATTTATGGACATTAAAATTGATTCACGACCAAATAATTTTGTAAAGGAAGCCCTATATAGAACAATTGTTTTTTTTTTGAGGGATGTATAGAACAATTGTTTTTTAAGAATGTTAAAAAAAATAATGGTTATTATACCAAATTACGGTGTGAAGCAAGTCTATAAATTAGAAATTTGGATTGGCATAATTTCACATCACAATTCACAACTCTTTTCCCCCGTTTTTCTTTCTTTCTATGTCACTCTTTTTTTAGTTTTTTTATTCTTTGTTCTTCATTTTTTTTTTTTGACTTTGATATCAATGCTCCAAGATTTATATTTCCTTTATGTTGTGATTTTGATGAATCAAATGTACACACAATGATTGTTTAGTTTTTTTATTCTTTTTTCTTCATATTTTTTTTCATTGATGTCAATGTTCCAAGAGTAATATTTCCTTGATGCTACGATTTTGATCCATCAAACGTTCACAAAAAAAAAATAGTTTCTTCGTCTCTCCTATAAAAAAATTCTTCATCTCTCCTTTAATTTTTTTCATGTGACTTATTTTATTCTTCCTTAAGCTTTTATGACATTGTTTATGCTTTTTTATTTTCTTTATTATTCTGTTTAAATTTATGGATGGTTCATAAATGAATACTATAGTTTTTTTTTTTACTTTTGTGGTTCCTATGCATACAGGGGCATTGAATCAAGAAATCATGAACAAGCACAAAAATTAAGAATATGGAGATATTATTTTATAGATGAAACCGATTATATGATGGTTGAGTTCAAGAAAACATATTCTTCACATGAGGGCCTAGAGGAAAAAAAATAGATGACGTTATGACAAACTTTTAGATTCCAAAAAAAATAGTCGTTCTTAGAAAAGAATCTAGATAAATTTTCTACTATGATGAGTCACTCTTTTATGTCTCTTATACAAAGAAGGATTGTATATTTTTTTTGTTATGATTTATATGTAATCAGACTAAAAAAGGAACAAATGAGTATTATGTTGATGAAATTAGTTAATAAATTAATTATCATTTTAATGCTTTTTACTGCAATTAGTTTATAATGGAGTTTATCATTTTCTCCATTTTTTAAAGTCAGTTTAGTCGAAATCAAAAATAAACATCATGCACACACACTATCAAATTGCAACACCCATGTTTCAATTCCAAACCAGCAATCTCATGGCTTCTTTTTTTCGGTAAATTGTATATTCGTTTATTGCTTACAAATTTTAGTATTTGTTATGATTTTATTTCAATAATTTCTTTAAAAAAATGATTTTTCATTATGTAGTTGACAAATAAAGCTATGGTCAGTTGTTTACTGGACGATAATCAATAGCAGTAAAAAAAATTTGTTGTTGAGGGAAGTAATAATCTTGATTGACATATTTAATTTATCCATCACAACACTATATATGTTGTAATGTAAATGGTAATTAATAAAAAAAAATATTAATTGAG
>Ga0228710_1008766_pt1 | contig 14355 bp, 5 predicted proteins | sample MedpolnodulmetaG_FD_177995 | JGI IMG/M metagenome (GOLD analysis project Ga0228710, IMG submission 177995) | Root nodule microbial communities from Medicago polymorpha collected in Santa Monica, California, United States - pink nodules | ecosystem: Host-associated > Plants > Roots > Nodule...
CAATAATAAATAAAAATATATATATATATATATATATATATATATATATATATATATATATATATTCAATATCATTAATAATGTGTCAATTTATAATTACTGACCTGATAAAAATATTCTTTAAAAATTGTAAACATATAAAAATTAAACTCTAAATTATAGCTTGCATACATGTTTTTAATTTCCAATAAAAAGTATTGTAATAAAAAATGGTTTTATGAGTTAAACATAATTACTAAAATACAAAATCATATCCCAGATTACTATAAAATAAACTTACGAGCAGCTAAGAGAACAATGAGAAAGCAGCACAAGCTAGCAAGTGTTTTCCTCTCCATCACCTTTTTTTGTCTTCTAAAAATTGTAAATGGTTATGTGCTATCACATTGTTGATAGATGTAGCCAATTTATAGAATCCCAAAAATTGAAAAAGTATTCCCACCATCAATTTAAATTGTGATCGGAACTATATTTAGTGACTAATTGATGTTTGAAAAGTCACCAAGAATGTGACCCAGACCACCCATAACATGTATCAAACTTTTAAAACTTGATACCTATTAAGTACCTTATCTGAGAGAAAAGTTTTTTGAGTCTTGGAAGACTCAATGTGTCATTTAAAACCTCAGTGTTAAGTAAGATTCACATTTTCTTAATATTGAAAAATTGAAATGTAGTGATATTAATTTATTAATAGTTAATTATGAGCTCCATTTAAAAAATTTGTGTAAGATGTTGGGTCGAGGGATTGAATATTTATTAAATACTACTATTAAAAAATTATAAATAAGTGGTGTATACACAAATGAGACTCATTTAAGTATAATAAAATAGATGTCTTTATTGTGAATATTCTTGATAAAAGTGATAAGACCGCAATTCTTACTTTACTAAATTGCTCCACAGATTAAGAATTTCCACTTTAAATTTAAATTGTGAAAGGAACTATATTTAGTCACTTATTGTTGTCTTTTATGGGAATGAGTATCAATTTTTTTACCGTAGACCAACAAGAATTTGTTAGTAATATTTTATTGGATCTGATATGTTTTCTTCCTTTCAAAGATCACATCAAATTCTTTAGGCTTATTATTAATTGGTCATTAGGCGGCCGAATAGTGAGTTTCCAAACTTATTTTTTATCCCAAACTCTCCTAATCACCTCTTCAAAACCTGACCATTTCTCAATTTGAATAGCAAATTTCCGAAACAATCCAAAATGAATTCCTTCCTATTCAAACCATACATATTACCATCCAAATAATAATGTCACCGAAGGTTTTCAAGTCAGACTCTACACAAAATCTTGCAAATTTTATACTATTTGTTGAGCATGTTAATAAGTTCAACTTTATATTTATGGATTTATATATTTATCAATTACTTTCTTTTTTAAGAAGGCAAACTAGACCACTGAAATTGATTCGTAAGATACATCAAGGTTCCAAATCAACACTACCAGATCGACGTTTCTTTATAAGCCCCCCCAAAATCTTTTATGCCCCCTGAATTTCCCAATTTGCCCTTAATTCAAGAGTTATGTATGTATCTACCGAATATGTACCGTATGTATGTGCATGATTTGTTTTTATAAGTTTATTATCTCATTTCTTCTTCCTTTCTGTGAGTTCAAAATCGACCCATTCCTTCTCCAGACCATTTTTCACTCAATTTTATGTTCCTTCTGTACGCATCAAATGATTTCTCCGAATCAACCCATAGCTAAATCTTGTTCCTAAAATTTGTTCTTAGGGTTATCTCCAAAGTTAAGGTAAAATCTCCACCTAATTTTTTAGTCTCGATTTCTAGTTATATAACTATTGATGGACAATATTATAGCTACAATTGTTTTGTATTTGATACCCAATTTCTAAACTACTTGATGCTTCACGTGTACAATATTAATCTCATTTGTATTTGGTATAGACCTTAAATAAGAAGCTGTAGAAATTGCTTTCTAAATTAATCCCACGCACTCAAAGCAAGCAATTTCCATTACTCATGTGTTCAGGTCAAAAGAATGAAAATTAAGTAGACTTTCAATGTGATAGGAAGAAATATGATTTACATTGATTGCAACTGAGTGAAGTTAACACGGTTTGTTGGTATGATTCTTATGGAAAATTGTAAAGTTTAGAATAAAATTTAAGTGGAGTGCAAAAGAGGAAATAAAAGGACCAATATTGTGTTCTGTCTTATATAAATGTCGTGTCTTATGTAATAACTACGGCAAAACACCGCAATTTTTGTAACATGTCGTTCTGAAGTTATATCCCTAATGAATCCGGATTATATCTACTGGATCATGTAATTGAGTATCCCGTAGTTATATTCCTGACTGGTTTGGTATATATCTACCATATGTTGTATAAAAGGGCAAATTTGGTATTTTAGGGGGCCTTTGGAGATTTTCGGGGGGCGTAAAAAGCAATGTTCCTACCAGATCAACCCAAGTGGTGTTGATGGATCTTATGAACTTGAGACCTTATGGATCTTACGAACCAATTCCTCCACATCTAAAACCTTAATGGAAAACACAAGATAATTATAGATCGTCTTTATAGACCACACAAATACGCCAAACGAGTAAAAAAAAACTCACCTAAACTTATCTCTCCTAGGTAATCCCAGTTCCTCCACATACTTATAATGCTTACTTTTATCTACAAAAAACTCAATCTAATAAACAACCTCAGCTGCACCATTTTTAATAATTTCAAGTATCATCTATAAGCCACAACATAAACCAAGCCATAAAAAGTTACTTCTTTCATAAGGATAATGCAATGCAAGAAATACAATAAAATTCATCATACTGATTAAATATATAATATTAAATATATCCATTCATACATCTATTCTTTGTAATTACTTTGGATCTTTATATTGTTCACAAAAAACAGGATAATAGTCGCAACACCATGTATATGTTATTAACATTTGGAATATCTTATGCTCCTTAATAGTGCAAACATGTTCCAGTAACAAACAAAATAAAACAACTGTGAGATCAAATAAGGCGTTGGATCAATTTTCACTTTTGAGTGCACTAGAGCAAATTAATATTAAAAGCATAAGAACATAATCATTGTCATCCCAATTAGTTTGTACAAGACCAAGCCTATATATGTTGTCCAAACTATCAAACTAAATGGTTGTATCTTCGAATAGAAACTAATGCATAACACTGATAAACTAGTAACAATACTTAAATTTAAATGAAAGTTTACATCTTGAAGATATCGTTGGACAAGAGGATAATTCTTTTCTTATATGACTTTTCTCCAAATGCATTCCATTAGTACAAACACCGATTTTCATGTCTTCTAAAAGACCCGCATTCTGCAAAATATATGTTGCAAATCGAAGATCATTTGCCGAGCCATGGAAGTTTAAAACAGTACAAGATCTAAGGTGAGACGAAACACATTCATGAACCGAAAGAGGGTGTTTCTATTCATTGGATGAGCTGGTTGTTGTCCACTGTCAAAAGGATAAAATAAACATTTGTCAAAATATATGAGAAAAAAAGATCAAACAAGAAAACAAACGCACTACACAACATACCTTTTTAATAATAAGAATTTGAAGCTTGGGACAATGCCGGAGCAGTTCTCCTATACCATCCCAACAATGAAACGAGCAATGACAAAACACCAGTTCAATATGATTTAAGTTTCGAAACAGTGGAATGGCTATGAAAGATGCCTCTTGATCTTCAAATCCTTTAGTTATGCGTAAAAACTCAACAGTATCAATACCATTAAACAAAGCATCCATCGAACTAATACTTGCTCTAACCAAGTTAGACAATGTCAAGGATTTAAACCCTTCTTCTGGTATATTGTTTTTATCACTATGCATGTCACTCTGTAAATAGATATGCTCAGCATGCAATTTATGTAAGATAGCAGAAGATGAAAGAAAATTGATGTAATCATTTCGATTTCTAAAACCAACATGTTTCAAATGCAGGGTTTTGAGCAATGGAAGATGAACACATGAAGTATCAATTGAAAAATCTATCCTCTTAAGTTTGAGAACAACAAGGGTTCGAGAGATAAAAATAAAGGGATTCAATGTGTGGGAATGCAAACTAAGATGTACTTCCTCAACACAATGCTGTTTTGCAGCTTTTAGCCATTTTGTCACATTAAACGCGGTATCCGGGTGTCCATAGAAAAAGTTTAGGTGAAATGATTTGAGGGGTTGGTTGGTTGAAGGACGAGAGAGCATGAGAGTGTCAACAAAACGACAAAAGCAATCAAAGGTTTCATAGTCTTGCTTGGTTTCATATTTCTTGTCGACTTCATAGTCAAAGGCGAGAACAGGGAGTGAATAGCATAGCGGGATCCACCGTTTGGAAAGAAGGGTTGTAGTGAAAGCGAGTTTGGTTGGGAGGAAAGAGAGAATGTAAGACAACAACTCATCTGGTAAACTGCTGATTCTGTCAACCATTGTCGAGTCCTGGGAGGAGCAGGATGAAGGAAGGGAACATTTGTGAGAGCAATTTCCCTCTTTTGAAATTTCAACACGCTTTTTATTTCTTGTGCTGCTGAAACCAGAGTTCATGTTTTTATTGACCTAATTTCAAACAATGAACTATCCAAATGAGAATACAAGCAAGGTCATGCAAATGCAAATTTCAAACAACGAATGATCCAAATCATAATAACAACACTAATAATAATACTAACATTCTAGGATGTGATAAATCATTGAATATAAGAAAGGTCATGCAAATTCAAATTAAAAATCTCACTACATACCACTACTAAAATATGTATTAGTACCAACGATTATTTACATACCACTACTACTATAGATTACTCTTTTTATTTACCAAAACAAAACATATTTATTAATTCAAATCTATAGAAACCAAAACAAAACATATTTATTAATTCAAATCTATAAAATATATCAGATACAATAATATCATCAATAATCAAATCATTAATTGAATCTGTAATTTTCTAAAGCTGATTCAATATGAAGCAAACAAACACTGAACAAGATGCCACCTTCCTTAATAAAAGAAAAGAGAAAGAGAATTCAGGAGAAGTTGTAGTTTCTCTCACTAAAAAACCTAAGACCGGCTATAAAATAAATAAGTACTGCTATAGGTTTCTTAAATTGATTGTGGGCATCACAAATACCTTGTAGTATGAATATTTGATTTGGGTTCTTAAACACAGACCGAATAATTCAATTAATTAATCATCACATATAGGTTTTAATTACAACAGCAGTAGAAGAAGAAGAACACATGCACAAAAGAAGTAGAAGCGATAAACCTGAACGAACAATCGAACGATGTGTGACGAAGTTAAAAGCTCCTTCTCTTCGTCTTCGCTTGAATGAAAGAATGGCGGAACCCTTTGGTATTTATGGTTTACATTAGAAGGCCGACAAGGCAAAGGCCCAAACTTCTGAATCTAATTTTTTTGTATTTTTTCCATAAAAAAAATAAACGATATTCATTCAAATTAACAAAGTACATCCATACAATACAAATTCAAAGTTGCAAAAAACAAAAAGGATAAATTCATGCAAAAACTCAAATCATTCTTCTTAATAGTATAAAACGACAGAGTACGTGTATAGCTGCAAATATGACTATATTCCAGCCATCGGAATACTCATGTTTCTAGATCTTTAACATTGACGATGCAAAAGTCATTGATTGAATCTATACTTGATCAAAGCTAATCTCTAAATCTAAATGAAATAAACATCACACTAAGATGGAAATAAAAAAACACCACACAAAGACGAGAAATAAAATAAAAAGGCCGTGAGACGACGAAATCACAAAAACACACGAAATAAAACAAAAAATATGTTAAAATCACCTATTTAACTAAAAGAGAAAGAAAAATAATTCCAACGGATGACTTCAGGTAAAAATTGATCATAAATCACCCTTTTTGGTAGATAAAGAAGAAGAAAAGTTGTGAGAGATAGGGTTTGTGAAAGAAAAAAGAATGAAAGTTTTTTTTTTTGGTTACTAAAAAAAAAAGAGAAAGATTGCCGCCAAGGTTACTTATCCATTCTATATTAAATCTTAATGATTTTAGTAAAGGAAAAACTAGTCTTTTTCATTAATAAGTAACAGATAGAAATACGAGGGTACATCTTCGAAAATATGAGGGTTAGAGTGAGATAGGAAATCTTTAGATATACTACAAGCCACCTTATTTACTTGTCTCGTAACAAATCTCACAATGTGAGATGACAATTGATCCTTACATATCTAAAAAATAATATCTCTCGTCTCATTTTGGGGAGTCAAAGGGGAATTAACAGTGTAAAAAAGTTTACAATCCGATTTAAAAATAATTGTTAGTGGCTTGATTAATAGCAAATCGAATAGCCTTTAATAGGCCCAAAGCTTTAGCTTTTGAAGGAGTAGATGTATGAAAAGCATAGCCAGACATACCCATAAGCAGCTGCCCAAATGAATTTCTAAAATAGAACCCAAAACCTGTAATGAAGTTGTTGTTAAAGAGGGCGGAATCAACATTACATTTAATCATTGAGGGGGTGGTTTTGACCACAAAGCTTCTAGAATTGTACCCTGACCTGCGTGCCTTTCTCTTTGCATACAACTCCATTTATGGAGAGTGTCTTTGGCATGTTGGACCACAACAAAGGAGAGTTGATGACATGTCATCTTAAGTTATTCTTAGCATGTTTTTCATTCATTTTCAGTAGGTTTTACATCCACAATATAGGAGTAATAGAGCAAAAGCTTATGATTTCAAGACATTTGTAATGTTTTCTATATTTGAGTCAAGTAATTCTATTCTTCCCGAAACATAGAAATTCTATGGTATTTTTATGTAATTCACGAAGAAATCATCCACAAAGGAAAGATTATTGATAATTGTTTGTAACGGGGGAGACATAAGTGTGTGAAAATAAAAAAAAATAATTTGTTGGAGAATGAGAGAGTAACTAACAATTGTTTGTTATAAGAGAAAGATAACAAATTTAATTTACTGGAAAGATAAAAAATTTACCAAAAAATAGGAATTTATTGTTGGATTAAATTAGGGTATAATAGGAAAAAGGTACAAAAATCTAATTTCTTAATCTAGTGTCACTATTCCAAAACGACACTTAAAAAGTAACGAAATGAGTATATGACTAAATTTTATTGTCATCAACTAATCTCGCGTATCATGTCCTTTTCTTATCATATTTATTTATTCCTCCTTTTTTTATTAACAAAAATAAAACGATATTCATTCATTCAAATTGATGGAGTACATTTGATACAAACATTCTTCATATTTATTTATTCCTCCTTTTTTTTATTGACAAAAATAAAACGATATTCATTCTTTCAAATTGATGGAGTACATCAGATACAAACATTGCTAAAAACGTAAAGGGTGGATCTACTTATATTACAGGGGGTAAAGACCTATTAACCCTTTTAAAAATTCAACTAATTTTGACAAAAATCCCCTTTTATAAAGATGGATCCAAACGAACTAAATTATTTGTTTAAAAAAGAGATTTTTATTCTGGCAAACAAATGCAAATTAGATTCTGAATTTTCATAAAATCTCTAAAATATAGGGCCCAGTTGTTACGGATTAAAATAAAAGTGATTTTGACATAAAATAATTTAGAGATTATGAGCCCGTTTGTTATAGCTTTTTTAAGAAAATAATCACTTTTAAGAGTATTGTATCCGTTTATTACAAATTTAAAAAAAAAAAGAATCTAAAAAGAATCTAAAAACAGCTTCAAATGAGAAGCTGTTAGGAGCAGCTTAAAATAAAATAGATTTTTTTAGAGGAGAGAGAAAATATAATTTAAAAGATTGAACTAATTTTGTAACAAAAAATCCCTTTTATATAGTTGTATCCAAACAAACTAGATTATTTGTTTAAAAAAAGTGATTTTTATTACAGTAAACAAACGCAAAATAGATTCTGATTTTTCATATAATCTCTAAAATATAATCTCTAAATTATTTTATATCAAAATCACTTTTATTTTAATCCGTAACAAACGGGCCCTATATTTTAGAGATTTATGAAAAATCAGAATCTATTTTGCGTTTGTTTAATGTAATAAAAATCAATTTTTTAAAACAAATAATCTAGTTAGTTTGAATACAACTATATAAAAGAGATTTTTTGTTACAAAATTAATTCAATCTTTTAAACAATATTTTCTCTGTCTTCTAAAAAAAATCTATTTTTTGAGAAGCTGCTCTTAACAGCTTCTCATTTGAAGTTGTTTTTAGATTTTTTTAGATTCTAGTTTTTTTAAAAAGCTATAACAAACGGATGTAAAGCTCTTAAAAGTGATTATTTTTTTAAAATAAGTGATTTTTTTCTTAAAAAAGCTATAACAAACGGGCTCTATCTTTAAATTATTTTATGTCAAAATCTCTTTTATTTTAATCCGTAACAAACGGACCCTATATTATTCAAGGTTAAAATCATTTTTATTTTAATCCATAACAAACTGACCATGGATTCCTTCAGAAAAAAAAAGGAAAAAACTTAGGTACAATTCCTTAGGTGCTTTTCGTATGGTTCTTAACTAAATTCATCATGATTTCCTTAAATCCATAATTTTCTCAAAGTCTGTTATCTCCAACAAAGTTGTATTTTTAATTAAGAACCATACGAAAAGCACCTAAAAAATTGTACCTAAGTTTTGTCCAAAAAAAAAAACTGACCATAGATGGTACATAAGTGAGTTTAATCTTTTATTTATAAAAAAAAAAAAACACTAATTTTATATAAAATAATTTATTGCTCAAAAAAAATTTAAAAGTAACTTTCCCCGTTTTCTTTTTTATTTCTTTTCCTTAATCAATAGATTTACTCCAGTTGAGATACTTTTATTTAAAGTGTGTCGGATTCTATATTTTATTTATCAAGCAGAAAATATTATAAATGCAGGAGAGGCCTGAACCAAAAGTTACAACATAAACTCATGAAAGTCTAGCGTAGGTAATCCTATGTTGTCCCTAGAGAGCAAAGAAGAGATAAAATGTGGTGGGGAATTCCACCACCGTGAAGAGTATAAATATAATGTTGATAACAGAAGCAACAAATGGAGAATATGTAGTAACCTCTCTTTCTAAGGTTATCATCCGTAGGGAACATGTTATAAGCTAACCTCCAAAAAATAAAGGACCGCGAATGAGGGATAAAAGAAGTGAAAATCAGTTTATGCCAAGGAGCTCTCTACCCAGCACCCACTAAGAAACTATAGGCAAGCTTACTACTAAGCATCCCATCAAGAGAGTCATTCCAATTCAACTGGTCATTTACAAGCACTAGAGGTAGAGTAATTTTCTTAATTTTCTCCACAAGAGCGAAGTCTTTAGGTGAAGGGCTTGGTGCAATAAAAAAGTATTAGGTGAAGGGCTAGGTACAATAAAAAAAGTATAGTTTAGCATTTCGTATGCCAGCATGATAAGTGTCAGAAAGTAGTTAAATATTATATATAGTTTAGACACTTTGATTACTCGTTTTATAAGTTATTCAATGAAAAGCTCATAAATAATGAAGAATTATCAATTTATGTTTTTTATACCTAATTCCAACCATTTATGTAGGTAAATGCAATTGTCATGGACTATGAGATCAAAAATGGAAGAAAAATAAGTCTTGAAGCGTGGCTAAGCAAAGTCAAAGCCATGTCAAAGCAATTCCTAAATCTGGAAGGTGGCTAAGCAAAGTCAAAGCCATGTCAAAGCAATGCAAGTCAGTGAGCACAGGAAATCTGAATCTGGAAGCGTGGCTAAGCGAAGTGGGCGTGGCTAAGCCACACTGAAATTTTCCAGAAATTATATAAATATCCCCAAACCTCATAACATAACGGATCTGATTTTTTTAAAGAGAGAAGGCCGACTTTAGAGAGAGAAACATAAAGCAAGGTAGTTAAGAGTAGATTCAATCCAAGATTTGTTGAGACATCATGAATCTAGACATGGAATCTTCATCTTTTCTTCATCTTTTCTCAAGCTATCATAGACATATGTAGCTACATCTACCCTTGTGGGTTTTGAGGTATTCAAACAAGCTATTATGTGAACTCTTGATCTTTTAATATATGGTTCTAGCTTATTTATTCAATATTGTTATTATTCTTGTATTTAAAGCTTTATTGAGATTTAAAATGATATTGACAACTACTTTTGGATCTAGGAATAGAAGAACAATCTATCTAAGTTTTCATTCTAGACATAGATGTTAATCTTTGATAATCACTTTTAATCTATAACTTAATACTTTTGGATCGATTAATAGATTGGGAAATCATCGATTAAATGATCCGAACGACTTTGTGATTGTTTAAATAGTTTGGGAAATCGACATTTAAACGATCCTTTAGAAATAACGATTTCATTTGGACACGAATGATATTGTTGAGTGATTGTGATAATATCGTTTTAAAAGCTAGAATCTGTTATTTGATCATGAGAATGCAGTTGTTACGCTTGGTTGGCGAACTCTAACCCCAAGCGAAATTGCCATATCTCGTCTCTATTCATTTTAACGTAAATTATTTAGAATAGTTTTAAACAAACAAACTTTTAAACCATACACTTAGAACAATATTGATTGTTGAATGACTCGAATATCGCGCTAGTCCCTGTGAAGAAGATAACAAAAATACTTACTTTCGATTGATAGAAAAATACTACATCACTACACTATCAAAATTAGTTTTCTTTCTAATGTTTATTTTAGCATTGGTGAGGCGGACTCAAAAGGATTTAGTTGACTATACATATGTTGACTTTAAAATCGGTTCATTTGACTCTAAATGAGTCGCTTGACTTTTGCTAGGTTGACTTTCATGTCGGCTTATCCAACACTAGGTGATTTAGTTGACTTATAGAAGTTTCCTTATTTAGTGTTGGATGAAAATAAAGTCAGACTTTAACTCGGCCAGGCTGACTCTATAATAGCCGTGGATGCTCGAAAGCCGACACCACCCAGTAGCTTCCACTTTTTTAGTCTATCAAGATCGGACGATAGATGTTAGCGTATGTTTCTACCTTGTTAGTGTGGGTTTTTGGCACATGCTAAAATGCAAATTCATTGTGGTGAGTGTTGGAAACATTGTATTTTCAACACTTACTCTAACTAATGCGAGACACCACTTTATGTGGAATCCATTTTTATAGTGTGGTATCCACAAAAAAAATAGTAAATATTTGTTATATATTTGCATATGGTCATAAATGACTCGGAGCTTATATGCAAGGAAAACCTACGATTTTATGCCAACCGAAACAATATTGACCCGTATGAATAAATTCTCACAATCCTTCAAAATACTGTAAAAACCTGCGATTTTGCATGGATTTCACGATTTATGCGATTTCGATGCACTTTTACTAGAATTTTTCCTGTTTTAGGATTCTACAATGGATTTGGATCCATGGGTGAATAAAGTCGCAAGTCGCGGTTTTGACAACAATGATTAATAGTGTTTTTTTGTAGAAGGACATTCACTCAACTTCCTCCCCTATACAAGAGAAAAGCAACGTGGCTCTTAATAAACAATAATACAGTACGTCTGGCAGGTTGCAGTGCCTTCCTATAAATAATAGACTTCTTATTATGTTGAACATGCAAGTTCATAATCAATACAACTTCAATGTTAATAATGGCTAATAAGTCATCCTCTTCTGCCGTCGTCTTCCTCACTTATCTCTTGCTTGCTGGATCAGGTTATCTATTATTTATGTGTCCATCGTTTTCTTTCATATTTGTGTTTAGTTTTGTATTCAAAAAGTATTTATTTAATTTATTTTACTGATATTATTATTATATATATTGCAGCATACGCTCAAGATGATTTCGACATTTGGAATCAGTGTGCTCCGGAATGTGCAGACTCTTGGGGAGTTTGTGTTGGTTGCATTGTTGCCGGAACTGGATGTCCGACAGGTTGCGTTGAATGGGTTTACGGCCCCAGCCTCTGCAATTGTATACCGGAGAGATACTATCCTCGTCCTGATTCTGCTAGTCCTTGAAGATCAGATCTTCATGATGATGACCGACGACCTAGTATCAAAAAAATGATTTAAGAATAATGCAAGAACGTGCTAATTAATTTAGACTTGTTATGATTTTCATGTTATCTTTGTGTATTTGTATATTTTGTTATATTGTTTAATAAGCATGCATGTGGTGTATGCATAATTTGTGCCATCGACGATGGCTGGTGGATGTGAAGAGTTCAGTTTCCAACAGTTGACTATTTATGCTGCACCATTTGAATACTATATATAATATGATAAATGGTTTAGGATTTATGAATTACTGTTTAATTATACTACATCAAAAATGTTCGTGACAATCTTTAAAATTGCATGTCATACCATTTTGAAGTCGATGAAACGTACTATCATATAATATTTATTAACTTTTAAAGAAAACAAATCATAATATTATTTTATTAGTGTCTCTTCATATCTATGTTCATCTCTTACCTTTGCCCTTACACCAAAATTGTTGTTTTGTTTAAGTTTTGGTTTCCTTTACTCAATACTAGGTATATAACATGTGTGTTGCATGAGTTTGATTATAATGTTATTTTTCTTATTTATTTATATGAAGTAGCAAACTTCATAGGTCTCCTATAAAAAAACAAAAACAAATTTGATAGATTTATTGAATTATTCTTTGATTTTTAAAAATGACTACTAAAATATTTTTACACTTATTTTTTTTGTCAAATAAATATAAAATACAAAAAGTATATAAAAAGAATCCTTTTGACACAAATAGTGTGTCGTTCACCTATATTAAAAATCAATAAAATTGGAGTTGAATCATAATAAAATTCTTGTTTTTGTGTGTGTTTAGTTAATATCTTCTCTTTTTTTTTTTCCCTTTATTATAATACTTTTAGATTTCAGAAAACAATTGTGAATTATTATTGGATATAAATTTCTATTCTAACTTGAGTCAATGAAATATTTTATTAGTAACAGTTTTAATAATTATTCATGTCAACTCCTTTTATATGTAATAAACATTTTTTATTGAAATTTAAGATACAATCTTTTTTACTATATTGTAAACTATGTTTAAGTTAATTCTCAAACTTAATTTACAATATACTCAAGCTTAGTTTACAATATAGTATATGTTTTAATTTATCACATAATTTTTTTTTTGATTTATCACATAATTAATATGCATCCCTTGTATATGGTGAAGTTGGTTGAATAATGGAACTATAAATTCATATAGGGGAGGTTATATAACTTATGAATTTGAAAGAATTAGAATATGAAAGGTAACAAAATTTTAAGAAGAGTGAGGAGTTTTTTTTAGAGGTGTCACATGGTGAGGGAGAAACATTAAATTAATTTAATATAGGACAAATAATGAATTCAAGATTTATTAAATATTAAAAAATATGTAGACAAAGTTTGATAGAAAGTGGGAAGCTTTTTAGTTTATATTTAACAAAATATTACAATTTAGAGTTGTCTAAAATTATTGCGGGTCAAAGGTAGTTACTAATAATATTGTAAATTTTGATAAAGGCAAAAGCACTACCGAGCAGGTCCATCGGATCGTTCGACACCATCAAGCCATGGGTATCCATAACACGGGCCACCTGTACCTCTTTTCCATCAACGTCCAGCGACCTCAAGGGCGTGAACGCCTTCACATAAGCACATAGCTTATCATAAGCGGCCCGCTCCTATGCGACCAACCGCTCAGCGGAATAGCATTAATCGTTGGGCCGTAATCTATTGTGGTCATCACTCCACTCCAAAGGGAAATATGAGGCCCGAGTGGGAGCTACACCACCCGTCGGGGGCGCTCTTGCATGCCTTAAAATGTTGTCCAAGGCTGACACACTCTTTGGCTTCACCAAAAAGTAACGGTCCTTCCAACTCCTTACTTTCCCTGCGAAGATGCCAAACATCTTTTCCTTTTGACGAAAAGACACCCAACCAGAACCCCCGCCCTTCTCCGTTCCTTGCTGAATGGTGAATAGGGTAAAAAATACGTTCTTATAAGGGCTAACCCCCAAGTGTTAGCACACAAACTCAAATGCCCGCATGAACGCGTAAGAGTTGGGATGAATTTGGGAAGGAGAAAGCTTTGTCCACTTAAAAACTTCTCGTTGGAAGGCGGAAAACGGCAAGCGGAGGCCCACATCCTTAAACAGCACCTCATACATCGAGAAATGATAATTTGGAAAGTGCGAACTGATGAGCAAAACCGCAAGTGTACGGTTTTGCCGAAGTAGTAAAAAGAGAGTATCGTTCCAACAGGGAGTTGTTTAATTTGATTTACTTTTAACAGATGATTAGAGAGTTTGATTGTAAAGTTTTGG
>Ga0228710_1008769_pt1 | contig 14353 bp, 10 predicted proteins | sample MedpolnodulmetaG_FD_177995 | JGI IMG/M metagenome (GOLD analysis project Ga0228710, IMG submission 177995) | Root nodule microbial communities from Medicago polymorpha collected in Santa Monica, California, United States - pink nodules | ecosystem: Host-associated > Plants > Roots > Nodule...
ATTCCAATAGCAATCAACCATGAGAATAGGCGTGGTTGCTAGAGGAACACACTCACTGCACCTCGAAAGAGGCTTTGATACGCTAAAGAGAAACTTGTCTTTAGAAAGTAGGTCGAATATAAAGTTACGGTTTAGGGTTTGTTTGTGAAGGATTCATCATTACGATGAACCAATAATCCCAAGGCGCTTTTTATTATTATTGTGTTTAACCTTTAAACATCCAATCTCTACAATCAAACTTTCCTCTAATCATCTCCTAAAAGTCAATCAAATTGAACAACTCCCTGTTGAAACGATACTCTATTTTTACTACTTCGGTAAAACCGTACACTTGCGGTTTTGCTCATCATTGTGCTTGAATAGTTTGAAGTCTCTTGCTAGGTTTAGTTGTGACTAACAAAACGTCATTCTCTAAAGAATACTTAGAGTTTTTCAAAAATGCCAATCTTCTCATTTTTTATTTTTTCCAGTCGAAAATGGCAAATTTGGGGGGAAATTTATTAGGTTTATAATTTCGGCAAGTTCAATTGATGCAGTCAACATAAGTTGACTTTTGTTCTTTTAGGAATTAATGTCATTTTGTTCAACATGGAGTTTTCGACATGGTCTGGAACTTAGCTTTTGGAAGAGTTCAAGAGTTTCAAGGTTCTACAAGAGGTGATATGGAAAGAGAAGATTGGTCGAAGCCAAGCAGTTGTTGTCGAAGAAGGAAGAATTTAAACTCAAAAGCAGCAGTTTCCTTATTGAAAGACGTGGGTGACAAGAAGTTTTCAATGGAGGAAGTGCAGTTCGTGGAAGTTAGCTTTTTCAGTTATTTTCACTATGTATAATAGTAGTTTTCATATGAAAAATAGGTCGCAAATCACTTATAGAATTCTAACACTCGAAGTATCAGCGTCTAGAGAAAAGAGTCATACATAATGTATATAATCTGAATTGTCGAACCACATTTACATTAATGCAATGCAATTTACCTTTTCTTTAAGTTTTTGCGTTTTAAACTTTTAAGTCTTTTACTTGAATTTCCTTTACTTTTTTCTGTCGATAAAGACTTTCATTTTCATACACAATTTCGTCTTGTTCATATAGCAACCTATGAATATGATGAACATTCACACACTTTCTCGAAAAAGATTGGACAACATATCTTTTTGCTTGTATTGTGAATTATAAATTATTTTTAAATAAAATTTTGTGATTTTTTTTAACTTCCATTTTGCCACTTATATAACTTCTTATTAGAGTATTAATTATTATTTGTCTGATTTGGAATTTTTTTTTATATTTGTTATGAAGTAAAATCTTTATATAATTTCCTATTAGGGTATTAATCATTATTTTCAGTTTTAGAAAAAAAATTGGATTTTTTAGAAAAAAAATATTTAGAATAATCTTATGTTGACTTAATTAATTTTTTCATTGTTTTACTAAAAATAAAAATTTGCTAAGACAAGTATGTATTTTAAGCTTTATTTTGACTGAATTGACGAGGAAATCAAATTTAATTATTTAGTATCCAATATTGTATTATAATACCTTATGTAAAATATTGACATTTATTTAGAGTATTACAAAAAAAATGTAATGATTATTTTAAATATTTTTATAATTACCATGTCGACATATTCTATAAAATATATTATTTTATAATCATATGTTATGATATAATTAATAGATTTTATAAATATTATTTTTAAATTTAATTGTAAAATAGTTATTGAACAATTTTTTTTAATATATTGAAAAGATTTCTATCTATATTAACTTACTTAAGTTTATAAATACAAGTTTATCTTTTAGCTACATATTCACCATTTCACAAATACAAACAATGGCCAAATATAATATTGTTTTATTATTCTCTGTGTTTTTTGTTTGGACATCAATAATTTTGTTGGTATGTGATGCCATTGCAAATAGCGAAGAAAGCGGTAAACTTCACATTGTATACATGGGCTCACTTCCGAAGGGAGTACCATATTCCCCAACATCTCACCATCTCAATTTATTGAAGCAAGTTATTGATGGCAGCGACATAGAAACCCGCTTAGTACGAAGTTACACGCGAAGTTTCAATGGCTTTGCCGCCACACTCAATGACCAACAAAGGGAAAAACTTGTCGGCATGAAAGGTGTCGTCTCTGTTTTTCCAAGTCAGGAGATTCACCTTCAAACCACAAGGTCGTGGGATTTTCTTGGAATTCCTCAATCAATTAAAAGAGATAAAGTTGTTGAGAGTGATTTGGTGATTGGAGTCATAGATACCGGAATTTGGCCAGAATCTGAAAGTTTTAATGATAAAGGTACACCCACACACAAAAAAAATCAAATATTGTCTATGTTCTAATTATCATATGTAGTTACTTTAATTTTCTTAATAATTATTATTTTGTACAAAATCATCCCTCCACTTAAAATGATACGTAGCAAACCAAGTAGATTAATTTGTGATTATTGCGTAGATCCATTTATAAAATGATGTTCTTCATGAGTATCTAAGGACATTGAGAAATATTGTTGTTTATATTGTAGGAAGAAAATTAAATATGAATAGAAGATTGTAGTAACAAACTATGGATGACAATTTTGTTAATTTGATATATACTTTTTTATGATTGATCAGGTCTTGGTCCTATTCCAAAAAAGTGGAAGGGAGTTTGTGCAGGCGGTAGTAATTTTAGTTGCAACAACAAGATCATCGGGGCACGATTTTATGATGATAAAGATAAGAGTGCAAGAGATGTTGTGGGTCATGGATCCCATACAGCATCAACAGCTGGTGGGAGTCAGGTGAACGATGTTAGCTTTTATGGTCTTGCGAAAGGCACTGCAAGAGGTGGAGTCCCATCTTCAAGAATCGCTGTATACAAAATATGTTTGTCCAATGTTAAATGCGGTTCTGACTCTATACTAGCCGCTTTTGATGATGCCATTGCTGATGGAGTTGACATCATCACTGCCTCTGTTGGTCCCCCACGCGCCCCCGATTTTCTACAAGATATTATTGCCATTGGTTCTTTTCATGCCATGGAGAAAGGTATACTCACAATGCACTCTGTTGGAAACGATGGCCCTACCCCAAGTAGTCTTCTCAGTGGAGCACCTTGGTTAGTTAGTGTTGCTGCAACTACCATAGATCGTCAATTTATTGATAAGCTCGTTCTTGGAAATGGAAAGACTTTTATTGGTAAGTCAATTAATACCTTCCCTTCAAATGGCACAAAATTTCCAATAGTTTATTCTTGCCCGGCTAGAGGAAATGCATCGCATGAAATGTATGATTGCATAGACAAAAATATGGTGAAGGGTAAACTTGTTTTGTGTGGAGAACTAGGGGATGAAGTGATTCCTTATGAGAATGGTGCAATTGGTTCAATCATTAATGCTACAAAGTCTAATCTTGACGCTTCTTCAGTCACTCCAAAGCCTTCCATTTACTTAGGATCAAATGAATTTGTTCATGTTCAATCCTACACAAATTCCACTAAATATCCTGTAGCTGAAATTTTGAAGAGTGAAATCTTCCATGACAACAATGCTCCTAGAATTGTAGATTTCTCTTCCCGCGGCCCAAATCCTGTCATTCCTGAAATTATGAAACCAGATATAAGTGCCCCAGGAGTTGATATCTTGGCTGCTTGGTCACCTTTAGGGCCACCCTCAGAGGATTATAGTAATACTGACAAAAGACATATGAAATACAAAATTGAATCTGGAACCTCTATGTCATGTCCGCATGTTGCTGGAGTTGCTGCATATGTGAAATCATTTCATCCAAATTGGTCACCTGCAGCTATCAAATCTGCCATCATGACAACCGCTAAGCCAGTGAAAGGTCCTTATGATGATTTGGCTGGCGAGTTTGCTTATGGATCTGGGAATATCAATCCACAACAAGCCCTTAACCCTGGACTAGTTTATGACATCACTAAGGAGGATTATGTGCAAATGCTTTGTAATTATGGTTATGATGCTATCAAAATTAGACAGATTAGTGGAGATGATTCAAGTTGCCATGGTGCATCCAAAAGATCCTTGGTGAAAGATATAAACTATCCTGCAATGGTATTTCTTGTACATAGGCATTTCAATGTCAAGATTCATAGAACAGTCACAAATGTTGGCTTTCACAACTCAACCTACAAGGCTACTCTCATCCATCATAATCCAAAAGTCAAGATTAGTGTCGAACCAAAAATTCTCTCATTCAGATCATTAAATGAGAAACAATCATTTGTTGTCACTGTTACTGGGGAAGCAAAATCAAATCAAACTGTGTTTTCTTCATCACTTGTTTGGTCAGATGAAACCCACAATGTGAAGAGTCCAATCATTGTGCAAAGAATATCATAAACCATATTATTGTTGTGGCAATAAAATATATGATTATTGAGTCTCAAATAAATCATGATGTTTTGTATCTCTATAGTTATTCGTGTTCATGTTGATTTCATAATAATCCAAAATACAATACACATGAAAAAAAAATAAAAATTGAAGAAGGTGATGATATAATAACTCGTTTACAATGTCTCTCTTGAACTAATTTGATATTAGTTAACAATAAAATCTTACAAATTAATCGGTAGCAAAAAATTTATAAAACTAAACGTGCTCCCTCAAGGGATTAGGAAACATGAAAGATTTTTTCTTTTAAGAGAAATAAATCAGTGGCAGAAACGTAACGCAATGGTTTCTGTGTAATATGACTTTCTCGTTTGTACAACTGTCTTTGATAATCATAAATACATGCATGTATATGGTCTTTTGCTGATAATCATAAATACATGCAAGGGTTAATTATGCATCCTTCTGTAATATAGGTCATTTTCGGTTTTCACCCTGTAAAAAAACATTTAGATTTCATCCCTGTAATATGAAGATTCTTTGGTTTTAGACACTCAAGACAACTGATCGACTATACATTTATGCTTATGTGGCGGGCTGAGCAAGTGTTTTTTGATTATGTGGCATGTTGACTGAGAAATTATTAATTTTTTACATTTATTTTAATTGGAATTGGTTTTTTATTTATATTAATTTAAAAAACCTGACAATTAATTTTTGAAAATTTAAAAAAATCGAAAAATTAGAAAAATCATTCAGATTTTTTTCGAAATTAAGAATTTTTTTTTTCTAAAAAAATTATGGAACTTAATTTTCAAATAAAAAATACAAAATTAGAAAATTTATTTCGAAATTAAATAAAAGTTAAAAAAAAATTTGAAACAAAAAAGTTTATTTTATTCTTTTAACAAAAAAAATTTATGGAAAATATTTTTCGTGATTAAAAAAACAAAAATTAGATAATATATTTCGAAACTAAAATAGAAAATTTATCTTCAGAATTTTTTTTTCTCGAAATTTAAAAGTTTTTCTAAAATGTTTTTTCCATTTTTATTTTAAATTCTGAAAACTTTTTACTAAGTTAAAAATGGTAGGCTTTTTTCGCCAGATCCAGCTTCAAAAACAATCTGAAAGTGCATCACAAGGGCACTTTTCTACATGCGTAGGGTAAATTAGCTAGCCCTGATGGATCTGTCACGCGCTTGTACGCTTCTGCATGTGAATGGGGTGAATTTCCCCCCTTGTACCGTCTTCAAAATCTTTCTAAGTAACATTGGTCTTCATTCTACAAATCCCTCGATCCTTCATGTAGTGTATTGCTTTGGCAAATAATATAATTTATCAATAAAAAGACTCAAAACACATATGGAGTTATATGATTAGGGGAGAAACTGAATTACAATTACTCGAATGAAAACAATACAAAATGCCTCTCAAACCATGAACGAATCATGTAAATGACCTCTAAATTGTCTTCAAATGCAAATAAACTAGCTAAAAACACAACCTGAAACATCTTATGATGCTCCGTCATCACAACCTCAAACTTAAAATGTTGTCTGTCATCAAGTAACATAATATCAAGAAGTTAGAAATTGCATACTTTTTTAGAGTTAACATACATTTTCGAAGAGGGTGCTCATTTCATTGTTCTTTCCACTTGAAGCTTTGAATAACTTACCAATTTTATGCAAGCGGCACATTCTTAGAGAAGATACTCATACTCTCTACCATACTTGATTTATGAATCCTCTTAAAGTCAGTGAGGTTGGTCAAGATATCTGCTCACTCCATTAGACACGTTTATAGATCTTGAAGCAATTCTAAACAATCATTTGTAGTCAAGTATCAATCATACATACTATAAAGGTCTTTTCAAAGTTATACCGTGGCTAAGGTTAAAGGTGGAATATATTTGGGAAAGTAGGCTAAAAGTCACATGAAACACTCAAGAAAGAAGGAATTATAGTAGAAGAGTGACATGTATATTTGGATCAATGTCTCACTAGTTATTTTATACAAAGAAGATGTGGTGATTTTGATGAGCATCGTTCACAACAATCCCCAATAGTTATTGTGCTTTTTAACTTCGGGTGTAAGCTAGTCTTCTACTGTAAATGTTCTAAAAAAAACTTTCTAAGACTAAAACATTTTCAAGCTTGAAATGGAAAGGTTGTATATATTATGCAAAATTTTAAAGTTAAAATAATAGTCAGGATTATCAGCAATTAAATCAAGTAATTGTTTTTGACAGAAAATCTTAAACTTATTGGAAAGAAAATTGCAGATTGACTTAAAAATTTAAATCCCATGGGTTCCCTGCCATGCATCACTTGTTTACCAGCACTAGCTCGACGCCTAAACCAATGTTGGGGTTACTTGTATGAAAGAAAGAACATGTAACGACCCAATTTTTAAGATATTAAATATTTAATTTTTTTAATTATTTATTTAATTGTTTGATGTGTTTTAATTGTTGGGTTAATTGAATTTTATTAGATATATAGGAATTAATGGTATTTTGGTAATTTGGAGAGTGAAGGGCATTTAAGAAATTTATATAATGTTTTGGACCGTAAGAAGACCAACCGCACGCCGACACGTAACATTAGATACACCACCTTAAGGCTCTGGATTCAAAGGAGCATGCCATCTTGCGTACATGTGCAACACAGATGTGCGCTCTAGCGCCAGGATCACCCTACATGTGTCCTGCTCCATCCATAATCATGCGCCTCATAACCCGGAGACGGTTATGACCAACGCGCGCCTCTATAAGCGTGAACTTGCTTTACCCTCAAGGTACACATCACTTTTCACAATACTTCTTACAGACTCTTTCTCAGTTCCATTACTGACTTGAGCGTCAGAATTCTATCGTGCTGCAGGCACCTTTCGTTCCACCACGAAGACTCATCGCCGCCGTGCCGGAAGCCGTTACTGTCACAACAGAGCATTCTCTGCCTCTGTTGCCACTCAATCATTCTCATCGGACATATCATGTGGCGCTAGAATGAGGGGATATTTCACTAAACCGCCGCGGTTCAACGATCACCCACCGTAACCGTTTTCTGTTACGCGCATCTCCGCCGTAACTATTTTCGATTACATGTTCCTCCACCGCAACGATTAACAACTACCTCTCCTACCTTCGAAGTAATGACTGGAAGTCGTAGAAGCACCGTTGTGAGTCGTTCCTCCGCCTCTCAAATACCACGTTCAATGGCTCAAATTCTCCAAAGGAAGATGATTGTGCTCTTGATTTTTGGATATCAAACCATTGTTTGGTTTTGAATTGTCAATCTTTGAACTCTCTACTTTTATTCGTGGGAAGAGAAAAAGTGAGTAAAAATCCTTGAGGGATTAAAGGTCCGGGGGTTGGTTCCGCATAGGGAAGGTTTTTAAGCGCCCTAAACGACTACGGTACCCCGTAGGAACCTCTTGCCTAAATTATCTTGTGCTAAATTATTTGCTTATTTTGAAAATAGAAACTTAAAAATTTAAGTGAAGAATGGAGAGAGAAGAAGCATGTTTTTGGTATTTTTTATTTGATTTGGAAGGATAAAATCCTTTGCCTACATACCCTAAAGAAAAGGGATCAAAACCAATGTAGTTAACTCTCAAAATAATTATTTGGTGAGTTGGGTTAATTTTAACATTTTAGAAAATGGATTTTTAGAAGGGTTGAGGAACCGCAAGGTATAGAAGAGTAAACAAAGTGAGGTTGATTAATTTAGTTAAAAGAAACCAAGTCTAATATGGTTTAAGATACATTAACATTTGATTAAGAAAATAAAATGAAAAAAGGGACACTTGGGTTAAATCCAAGGGAAATAAAAAAAAAATTGGTGTTTGAATTACTTTGAAAATAAATTTTCTAAGTTATACGCAAGCTAAAAGAAAATAATTGCAACGACGTAATATAATAAAATGGAACTAATACGGAAATAAAATGCATGCTTAAATAAATCCTATTATACACACTATCAATTGATGATAAATAAATGCCAAGAAATAAACATGCATGCAATAATAATACTAGTAATGATGCGAAATATAAGATAACACCACGTACTAAAAATAAGCTACCAAATAAAATATAAGACATGAAATTACTAAAAAGATGCACGAAATAAAATTTTAAATCACTTAACAAAACTATAAAAAAAGCATGATATGAAAATTAAAGCATTAAAAATGTATGAAATATAGTTAACAATAAGATGCATGAGTTTTAAAAAGAGTTACTAAAATATATATAGGGAGGGGGGTGCAGACAACATGTACTAGGGGTGACAATCAACAAAACAATAGAGAAATTCAGCAAGAATAAAAGAAACTGGGCCGCAGAGCTAAAGAGAGTGGGCTTTAAGCAAGAACCGATTCGGTTCAAGCCTGGATCGGTTCACAGGCGAACCAAACCAGTTTGAGAGGAGTATAAAACATTTTTTTAAGACCAAAACTTCATTTTCTTCTCTACTCCCTCTCTATAAGTAAAATTTCCTTCACTTCTCTCTAAATATTTTATGGAAAACAAACGAAGAACAAAAGATGATCTTCATCTTCTCCGACGAACTTGACTACTTCGACGCGGTGGTTGCCAGCCCAACAGGGCGGCGCTGCTGCTTCGGAATCTTCAACCACCGTCTATTTTCAAAACAAAACACAGATTCAGACTTCCTTTTTTTGCACTGATACTAGATGCGGCCTTAGATTTTAACGAAAAACAATCATGCGTTCTAGATCTAAGTGTTTAAGTTTCGAAAGGGCGAATCTGTTATCTTTGCACACATTCAAACTGTTTTATGACTCAGTAGTACAATCAGCAACTTGAAATCAGACGGGATTTACGATTTCCAAACAAAAATTTGAAAACGGTTTGGATTTATGATTAGTCTGAGAAAAAAAAAACCTATCTCTTACATCTATCCTCTGTTTTTAAACGTTTTCTTTGAAACGAAGCATTCAACTATAAGATTCGACCATGAAAGAAACTTACCTCTTTAGATCAGGTTAGGATTAGGATATTTTTGTTGTTGTTGTTCGAAATCGGAAAAAACTTCAAAATATGCTAGCTGTTTCTGACTTGAATTCGACCCAGACCAGTGTTGTTGATGAAAATTATTGATGAAAGTTGTTACGGATTCGATTTAGTTGACTGTGTTGTTTGATAAAACGGATCCGAAAATGAGTTATTGAAAAGAAAGTTTATGTGATTTGTGATGTTTGAAAGATGTAAATTCGGTTTTGTGGTTATGTGTTCATATGAATTTCATTTATGGAAAATTGTTCTTGATGTTCATTTTTTTGTTGATTTTTTTTGTTTTCGATCTTGATTTGAAGAGAGAGAGAGGAAATTAGGGTTTATGATTAATTGGGGTTGCTGCTACTGATTGATCTAACTGATGTGACTCCCTCTGCAGTGTAATAAATACTGCTTTAAATAGTAACAAAACTAAGGTTTGAGACTGATACATGAAATAGACAAAAATTCCCCTCAATAGGATCCAAAGCAAATGACAGCACACCACTTAAAACTTGGAGAAAAAGTTTTGGACAAAGGACCAATAGGATAGTGACACATGGACTAAAGACAAAAATAAAATACTTTAAACACTTAAAAGAAATATTAAAAAGGAATAAAACAAACAAATAAAAACAGTAATTAATAATTAAAAGAAATAAAAGACGAAAACTTAAAATAAAAATTAAATAAAAATTAAATTAATAAAAAAAGAAAGAAATAAAAGAAATAATAATAAACTAAAAAAGTAATTAAAAATGTCTCTTTCGGTAACCAATTGAGGTATATTAAAATACCTCTCTGCTGAAATTTCATCTGAGACGACAAAATCACTCGGCTTTTAAAATACGAATAAAAACATTTTAACTGATTAAAATACGAATAAAAGTGTCAACTATTTAAAATTCGAATAAAAAGGTTTTAAATATATGAATAAAAAAATTTTAACTAACTAGAATACGAATAAAAATGTTTTAACTAACTAGAATACAAATAAAATAGTTTAACTATACGAATAAAAGGTTTTAACTGTTTAAAATACAAATGAAAAAGTTTTGACTAATTAAAGTGCGAATAAAAATATTAATTGGTCAAAATTTAGGGTATGACAGATGCCCCTATTTAAGTTTCTCCGTCACGGGGATTTAAAAGTATAAATTTTAAATCAATGGCTCGAAGAGACTTAAATATTAAGTACGCTAATTTTGGCCAATTAAAATGCTGAGAATGCAATGCTTATGAATATAACAATATGAATGCCCGCGATGCAATTAAAAATGCAAAGACAACGAACATACACTAACTGGGGAAAAAATTGATAGGTATCACAGGGGAGGAAATGTTGTCTATTACCTACTAATCATTATCAAGATAGTTTAAGGAAATGTAACTTGAAAAGAGACAACATGTTCACTATCGGTACAAGGGTAACTTTAATGAAGTCACGACCATATAAGAAATAAAACATACCATGTCAAGGATAAAAATTGTCCACCACTAGGACAACGACAATTTTAATAAAGACAAACCATATTGGTAATAAAGATAAACCACATCAGAATAAAATTGTCTACTACCGAGACCATGTTAGCTTAATGAAGACAAACCATATCGAAATAAAAATTGTCTACTATCGGAACAACGACAGCTTAATAAAGAGAAACCATATCGGAATGAAAATTGTCTATTATCGGGACAACGACAGCATAATGAAGATAAACCATATTAGAATAAAGATTGTCTACTATCGAGACAATGACAACTTAATGAACGCAAACCATATCAGAATAAAAATTGTCTACTATCGGGACAACGGCAGCTTAAAGAAGACAAACCATATCGGAATAAAAATTGTCTACTACCGGGACAACGGCTGCTTAATGAAGACAAACCATATCGGAATAAAAACTGTCTACTACCGGGACAACGATAGCTTAATGAAGACAAACCATACTAGAATAAAAATTGTCTACTACCGGGACAACGATAGCTTAATGAAGACAAACCAATGCAGGAAAGAAAATTGTATATTACCGTCATATTGGGTAAAACCCTTCAAACAAACCACTGATGGGGTAAAGCCTAATAAACAACCACTGGCAGAAGTCGCCATTTCTGAATTGAACCATTCATGCTTCATATAGTCATTGCTTTTTTTGTATATTTTTCTTCTTTATTTCTCTTTTTTTTTAAATCCCTAATTTTTGCCTAGATCGCCCTTTCAGGTTTTCAATCCACCGGGAATATATTATTTTTTTGTGTGTCCCTAATTTTTCTTTCGATCGCCTTTTCGGGTTTTCAACTTAGCGAGCTTCTTTTTTTCTTCTTTTTTTTTTCTTCTCTTTTTTCTTTTCTTTTTCTTTTGCAATGACTATGTCCATACTGTTGAATCTACCTGTTCTCGAGACGAATGTTGACACATGCTTCTATGATACATGAATTTAAAGATAACATGTTTGTCATTTTTATTCTTTTCAAAAAACATAAAAGGTTCTTAAAAGAATTTTCAAAAATTTTTGCTTCAAGTATAATCATTAAACATGGAAGAAATTTTGCACATAGAATAAACAAGAATTCCAAATAAAAAGGCACAGGCTCAAATTGATTTAATAGAAATGGTAACCGGCCAAAGGCATGACAACACGAGTTACAAAATTTGGAAAATGGTAGTTATATTGGGAAGGTACATTGAACACAGTAACCGCTATATCCCCTAACAATTTTGAATCCCACTGCTTAGATGCTTTGACGTCGAAGAACTTCTGACAGCTAAGGTGCCCCAAGTGAGTAATGCTTGATCTGTTGCAGTTACTTTGTCATCAATCCCTAACTTTTGCATAGATCGCCCTTTCGGGTTTTCGACCTATCGGGATAATCTCTCTCTATTTTTTTTATATGTCTCTAATTTTTGCCAGGACCGCCCTTTTGGGTTTTCAGTCCACCGAGACGCTCATTTTTGGTTTAAGCTGCCCATTCGGGTTTTCGACCTACCGAGCTGTTCTTTTATTTTTTTCTAGACAAAGTATTTCTCGACTGCATCAGAGTTCACAGGACGAGGAAGTTCCTCACCATCCATATTTGTAAGAATTAAAGCACCACCAGAGAAAACTCTCTTAACCACAAAGGGACCTTCACAGTTGGGTGTCCACTTGCCCCTGGGGTCTGGTTGAAAAGACTTGATACTCTTGACCACAAGGTCTCCTTCTTTAATTTCACGGGGATGAACCTTCTTATCAAAAACATGTTTCATCCTTGTCTGATATAGTTGTCCATGACACAAAGCAGTCATGCGTTTTTCTTCAATCAAATTCAACTGATCATACCTATTCTGACACCATTCAGCTTCCATCATGACTCTTAATGACGGAATTTCAACTTCTACAGGGAGTACAACCTCCATACCATATACCAAAGAGAAAGGGGTTGCCCCTGTTGAAGTACACACTGAAGTACGATAACCATACAAAGCATAGGGTAACATCCCATGCCAGTCCTTATAAGTGACCACCATTTTCTGCACAAACTTCTTAACATTCTTGTTTGCAGCTTCAACTGCACCATTCATCTGAGGTCTATAAGGAGAAGAGTTATGATGCTCAATCTTGAAGTCATTGCACAAGATCATCTTGTTATTCAAACTGGTACCATTATCCGTTCATCATCTTGTTATTCAAACTGGTACCATTATCCGTGATCATCTTGTTAGGAACGCCATAGTGGCTGATGATATTATTCTTGATAAACCGGACCACCACTTGCTTGGTCACATTGGCATAAGATACCGCTTCAACCCACTTGGTAAAGTAATCAATAGCCACTACTATGAAACGATGTCCGTTGGAAGCTTTTGGTTCAATTCGACCAATCATGTCAATGCCCAACATAGAGAAAGGCCATCGAGAAGAGATAACATTGAGCATAGACGGTGGTACATGAATTTTATCTGCATAAATCTGATACTTATGACATTTCTTTGCATAATGGTGACAGTCAGCATGCATTGTTATCCAGTAATAACCCACTTTTAACGCTTTCTTAGCCATTGCATACCCACTAGAATGAGTCCCAAACGAACCTTCGTGTATCTCATGCATCAATAAATCTGCTTCACATCAATCCACACACCTGAGCAAAACTGCATTAAAGTTCCTTTTGTACAATATGTCCCCATTCGGGAAGAAGTTACCAGACAATCTTCTTAGAGTCCTCTTATCTTTGCGGGATGCCCCAGGCGGATACTCTTGAGTTTGAAGGAAAACATTGATATCATGAAACCACGACTTATCATCGAAAACTGCTTCAGCTGCAAACACATAGGCGGGTCTTTCAAGGAACTTGACACTGATTAAGGGCACAATATTGTGATGATTCACTTTGATCATTAAAGATAAGATAGCTATAGCATCTGCCATCTGGTTCTTGTAACACCCTATTTATTTATTTGATTATTTTGGTTGAGTTTAGAGTCCTTTATATGACTTATATGATTTATGTTGATAAGTGACATGTTGTTGTGTATTAATATTCATTAAGTGGCTTTATTTTATTATTTAGTAGGATAGGTTGGAAATTAGAATAATTAGACTTGAAGGGGGCTGAATTAGAATTAATTAGAAATAAGTGGAATTAATTAGAAATATGTTGAGGTTAAGAAATATAAAAACTAAGAGTTAGACAAGTTTAGGTTTAACAAAGCTTTTGGGAGAAAAGAGGAGAACCAAGAGAAGAGGAGAACCAGAGAAGGGAGAGCTTGTAGAATCTTGTAATCACCTAATCTAAGGTAAGGGTGGGACTATCATTCTCTAATCTTAGGTTATATAATTCTGAAATTGAATTTAGCATGTAGTTGTTGTTTTGTGAATTTGGGAATTAGGTTTTGGGGTAGAAATTGGTTGTTAATAGAGTAGAAAATCCATTGAATTCGTGTATAATTGATGTTCAGGTTGTAGAATTATCATAGGTTGAGTTCCCTATCAAATTTGG
>Ga0228710_1008773_pt1 | contig 14351 bp, 9 predicted proteins | sample MedpolnodulmetaG_FD_177995 | JGI IMG/M metagenome (GOLD analysis project Ga0228710, IMG submission 177995) | Root nodule microbial communities from Medicago polymorpha collected in Santa Monica, California, United States - pink nodules | ecosystem: Host-associated > Plants > Roots > Nodule...
TTGAATTGTGTTAGCTTTTTATTCTTCAGAATTAAGTGCAGCGGATATTAAGTACTCTTGTCACTTACAAGAGATTTTTCACTATAATCACACAAGATTTCAATTTCTCAAGCACAAAAGCAAGACACTTCCTATGCTTAAGCACACAAGAAAGAGACTTCTAACAAACAAGAATTAAAAGAAATAATTGTTTGGTTGGACACTTGATATACAATCATAGGTGTTCACAAATTAAAACAGTTCAGACTCTAGACTTAAGAATTTCTAAGATATGAAAGTTTATAAGAAATTCTAAGTAGTTGATGCATAGTAAATTTGATAGAGTTTTGGCACTTGTAAAGTGTATAGTCTTTCCTTCATTTTCAAGTCTTCATTCCTTTATATAGAGGTAGAAAAGAGACATTGAGAGTGGGCCAACGCATCAAAAAATCGTCTGAGATGCTTGATAAACCATCATTGATTTGTTGCTTGATTTGGTTAATGTCCTATGAAAGAATGAATTTGAATCCTTTCCTTAAAGAGGAATTAATCGTTCTTTTCCAAAGAACACAATTGTAGCTTCATACACACTGCACATGGGAATGTTGGAGGTAGTGGTCATACAAAGTTGTCCTTCTTGTACTATCACTTGACAATGACATCCATTGACCTTATGATATCTTCAAAACTATTGTGCTTTATCTTTTGAATATTTTAGGATTGATCTTCAAAGCTTCGACTCCTTTGTCCTTTAGCTTGATCAAAGTTTGTCCCTTAGAGTCTAGGAAAACTTTAGAGTCTGAAGTTTAAACAACTTGTTGACATTGTCAAACCAGTGGTTCACAATAAGTTTAAACAAGCCAAGGAGTTGGAGGCTATATGAGTCGATTCAACTGAAAATTATGTCATCTACACCCCACAATGAGTACAAGCAAACCATGGTCTAGCAGGCGGTATTAATCAAATATAGATCGAAATGCATTATTTATGAAGTTGTAATCATTAAGACAAATCTTGTCTCAAGAAAGAAAAAAAAAAGAACTTATTGATGTATTAAGATTCTTGACAGGCATGGTTTGTTTTCATAATACAATTATTGCATATAGAATTTTATTAACTATTTATGTGACAATTTCTTATGCTTTTTAGATTTGAAATTCTTGAAGTCTTACTTGTGATCTACCTTGTTACAAGAAAAACTTAATGAATTAGCATTGATATCAATTGAGAATGATTTTTTTTGAGAAAATACAATATGAAAAGTTGGTTAATGAATTTGCTTAAGAAAGTGCTAGAAGAATGGCTATTTTTAAGTAGTTCTAAGATTGATGATAGCTTGATGTTGTATTTTGATGTTATTCATTAGAATATAAAATCATATTTTGACGGTATTAATATTATTTAAAGTTTCGGATGTTATTTATAATTTACATCAACAAAATTTGTACTTTTTTATTAAGTGCCCAATTTCTAAGATTGGGCATGTAATAAATGTTAAGAGTCTTGAATTGTGGATATTACTTTGTCATCATATAGGTAGGGTTTGACAAGCCCAATGATTTCACGGATGTACCATTGAATAAGCCATAATGTGCATCTTGGGTTGAGGACGGGGTCTATTAGGGCAAGCCAATAAGGACTAGGCCAATTCTAAATTGTCTGTAAGGGCAATACTAACTCTAAATTGTTCGTAAGGACATAGAAAACTTTGAATTATCTCTAAGGATTGGATCAATCTTGAATTGCTCGTTCATGATACTAAATGGCGTATATAGAATAGGTCATGGATAAGATCGTAGTTTATTGTTATTATTTTCATATAAATGATGTGGATTATTTTATGATAGTACATTCTTGAAAGTCTTAACTGTTATTATCTGACACTTTAATTAAGACTAAATTGGATGGAACTGTGATATTATGTTTGTGAAGGTGTTTAATATCATGTTTGTGATATGATACATTCTTAATTTGTTTACTTATGTGTTCTTTTTACTTATATTATACTATCACTAAAAGAAATTAATTTTCTACAATTGAAATTTTACTCCCTTTAATTAAGAGAAATGATATTTGAACAACCATTTTTAACAATTTTCTCTCACATACTCTCTTTGTATTTTTATTCTCTCTCTTCCTTATTCTCTCTCTATTTGTTATTGTCCAATAAGAAGTGAGGAAAATGGTTGTCATCCAAAGTTGTTTAAAATTAGTTGTCAAAATATCATTCCTCTTAATTTAATTTATTCTCCTTTATTATCTAATTTAATAAGTATAGATAGTTGTCTAGTTGAAACAACAATTCCTGTACATTATTATTTGAAAATGATTTGGTGCACTTCCCAAACTTAATTCTCACCCCACCTATCCCACCACACTTTCATTAGGATGATACCGTAAAATGTCTTCCTAAAAGAGGAACCCAAAAAATATGACGAACTTTCGAACCTTGGTCAAACTTGTCCTCATGGCATCCCCAACTATCCTTCTCCTCTTGTAGTTGGACATGCAATACGGTTTCTACTCTAACGATGTTTTTAAAGTAAATACAAGAGAATTTTAATGTCTGCTTGGCTATAAATTTTTATATATTTTTAATTAGTAATCTTGTTCAAAATTAAATCAATATCTTACCCCACATTAGATTAGGTTAACCATGGTATACTCAAATGACTTGAATCGTCAAAGACGAAATGACAATTACTACCAAGTTTCAATAAAATGAAAGCCGACATATACGTGGACTCTTAATGATATATAGTGGTGATATTATAGTAACTCATAATCTCTTACTTTATAAATGTTAACCCGTCTCGTTATACTTTACCTAACCTCCACACGTTTGCATTTAATGTTTATCTAAAGTAAAATAAAATTATGTTCCCGTCTCGCATCTCTTACTTATAAATGTTTACCCGTCTCGCTATACTTAACCTATTATTCTACGTTACGGTACCAAGGACGATGTCATGGAAATATTACGTTATGGTACAGTACCAACATCTATGCTTCTTAATATTATGAAATACTATATGACAATCATGACATTCATCTAAATTATTTTGTTACCTATTACCTTCGATACGCACGGGTCGATGGTCTAGTGATGAATAAAAGAAAAGCTCAACGTGGTACAATTTTTTTTGATGGAACAACGTGGTACAAATTAAAATGTAACAAAAGTTACAGCAAAGAAAATCATAACACTTTGAAGTTTTAAATTCTTGGGACAATTACACATAGTTGTTACTTTTAAAGCTTCTGTCAGACCAACTTGAAATAGAGATTTTATTTTGGTCTTCACTTATTGTACATAGTTTAAACTTATGAGAAAAACTTAACTAGCTAGTAAAACCACCATCTGCAGTTATAATCTGTCCGGTGATATATGAAGCAGCTGGAAGACAAAGAAAAGCAACCAATGCTGATATGTCTCTTGGTTGTGCCACACGACTGATAGGTGTTTGAGACATTACAACTTCCATGATCTTCGGAGCATCGGGGTGTTCCTATAATAATTTGTAGAAGAATATATAGAAGTAAATTATTACTGCTAAAAAATAAAATTGTTACTAGTATGTATAGAGATTAAGAAAAAGCATTTTTGTATTCGATTATATTGCCTTTTGGAAAATAGAACCGATATATTTAAGGAATCAAAATAAGTAACTTTTACATGGATAATGTAATTATTACTTTGAAAAGTATTTGACTTAAATTTTTAAGACAAAATTTTCTTTATGTATTCGTTAAACCAAGTTCTCGAGGAACTTATTAGCAGGACTCAACAAAGAATAGCACCATCACTATCGTGATTTCCATCAAAAGGCAAAATTATATTATTTTAATTTTAAAAATAAAATTTTGGATTGGTTTATTTGAGCTTATGTTGATTTATATACTAACATAAGCCATTTTAAAAGTGTTTGGATAATTTAATAAATATAGCTTATCAAAATTTCATTAGCTGCTTATGCTCTATTTTAATAAGCCCTAACTCTAAGCTTAACATATAGCTTGCATGGAGCTTATGCAAATATGCGACTCTTTGTGATTCAAGGGTAACATTTTTTTTTTCCGAAGCACATCTTTTATTTATATACGACTTCATTCGTCTTAAATTATAAGTTGTTTTGAAGACAAAATTTGTCCCAAATTATAAATCGTTTTACAATATCAATGAAACATTAAATGTCACTTTTCCTATTATATCCTCAACAATTTATTGTTCTCTTCTTTTAATTCTTTAATTTATCTGTTTTATACTCCCTCTGTCCCATAATAACTGAGTCATTTGCTAAAATATATTGTCCCAGAAAAATTGACTCATTTCACTTTTCAATACAATATTAATTACTTTTTTCCAATTATAACACTCATTAATACTACTTTCAGCACTCTCAATTCAATATATTCTACTTTGCATTTATGATAAAAAAGAATGCACCAATAGTTGATAAAGATACTCAAAACCATTTTTCTCTCTCTTTATCTTATACATTTTTTCTTAATAAATGCGAAATGAGTCAATGACTCAATTAAAATGGGACGGAGGGAGTACCATTAATAAAGGATAATTTTGTAAATGGGACGGAGGGAGTAACATTAATGAAGAATAATTTTGTAAAATAACTTATAATTTTTCTTTGCAATACGACATTAATTACACATGTTAAAACGTCATAAAATATAAAAAAGAGAATATATATATATATATATATATATATATATATATATATATATAGCTTTGGTGTGAGCTCTAGTGCTATAAGCGCTAATGCTATAAGCATTTTTATAAGTTGTTTATCCAAACGGAACATAAATAGCATTAGTGTTTTTTATTTCAAAAGTAGCACAATTAACACACAATAAGTGTGTGTTGAACAGGGCCGTTCCGACAAAATCAGTCAGACATGCAGCCATGGTAAAATACGTAAATAAACACGTTTTAGTTTTATGATTTTAAGTAAGTAAACATTTTTTGTCAAAAACAAAAGTAAATAAACATATTTTAAAGTAAACAATTCACTTTACAACTCTATATACCCTTGCTAAAAAAAAAAAAACTCTATATACCCTTCCTCTGAAGAAAAAAAAACTATATGTGCCCTAGAAAAAAAAACCTTAAACATAAGAGAACTAATTAATTATAGGAAAATGCTAAGGAGTGCCCTTGGGACATTGGATAAAGGAACAAAAATAGAAATTTTGTGTTGGAAAGTGATAAAAAGTGGTCAAGTCAAGTTGTAAAAAGTTTACAAATTATTATTTCCAATATAAAGCTACTAATTTTGGTTACCTTAACCATTATCCTGAGGACATTGATTAGCAAGATTCTTAATTATAACAACAAGAAAAATCATACCAAAATAGACTCCAAAAACGTGGTCATTACTGCCCCAGGTGCGACAACATTTGCACGAATATTATCCTTTCCGTATTCCAATGCTATGTTCTTGGTGCATTGATTTATGGCTCCTTTACATAGATCAATTTCATATGCAGAATGAGTCTCTTTTAATTTGTAAGCCTTATAATATACATGTATACTAGATTTAATAAAAGGATATACGAAAATAATAAAATATACCTTTAGAGGCTGCATAAATAGAACAAAGAGGAAGAGGTCTCAGACCTAAAATAGAAGACATGGATACAATGCTCCCGTATCCAGATTCTTTTAAAAGTGGATGTGCAAGTTGACACAAATGGTAACTAGATTCAAAGTTAATACCCATTGTTTTTGTCACATCTTCAGCGGTATATTCTAGCATTGTCTTAGGAGCGATTGTCCCGGCATTATTCACCTAACAGATCAAACATTTTTTTTAATAAAATGTATTATATCATTTCATTAATAATCAGATGTTCGATACAACGAGGTACAGTAAAATATGTGGTGAGACTAACTAATAGTACGACAACCCTAACAAGAGTGTGAACTACCTCATTTTCTTGTCGCCGATTAAACTCAACCTTAAAGTTTGTAAGCTATCAGCCATTTGAGAGTTGAGACTTGGCACTAATCGTATAAATAGGGGTCAAAAGATAAACCTTAATATTTTATTAAATTGTAATAAAATATTATATATCCTCTTTATTACTACCTTCATCCTTAAAGATAAAACTCTTGTTTTTTTCTTTATTCTTTTTTATAAGACCTCTTTCGAATTTTAAAGTACATTATTATTATTTTTTACCAATATAATTTTTGTAAACATTAACTAAATATCTTTGATAAAGGATAAACTTGTAAAACAATCATAATTGCTAACGAAATTAATCAACAACCAACCTTTTCAAGTCCTCTGGTTTTTGGTTCTTCAAAATAGTCATATATTTAAGGACAGAGATAGTAATATAAAATTCATTATGTTATTATAAATAGCAACGGACCATTTTTAGAAAATTCTTAGTAGACAAACTTTTAATTATTTTACTAGAATATTAGACAAACCCAAATCATGTTGGTAGATATCGAACAAATACAAGAATGCTTCCATTTTGAAACAATCTAACTCAAGATTATATTAAATAAAATGTTTTCTCCTTAAAATATTTTTCTCCATGTAATTAATATACTATCGTTTTTCATTTAGTCTTTTGTAAAAAAATTGAAATGGTTCCACTTCCATTTGTATAAGTATTTTGATTTCATATTAGTCTGCTTAATTCTTTTAGTTTGTATGTACCTTTATATAGACGAATATTAGTTGTTAATTAGCATATTGTGTTAATAGTTATGGTTAAAAATCATTTTTCTCCATAAAAACTTGTTCAATTGACTATGTCGTCGATATTGTTAGGTTGAAATATTTCACTCAGGTTCAAATCGTCTATATTAGTTTCAAGTGGTGGTTGACACTTTCTCTAAAAAAATCATCTTGCAAATAAAAAGGGATGAAATATCTTTTTGAATCTCCTTCAGATGTTTATATATAGAATCATGTCATGCCTCAACGCAAACACTAGAGCTAGCAGTGTAATATGCTTGTTTTTTCCCCGTATATTATGCTTGTTTTTTTTCCGTATATTTATGTCCTTATCATATGCAACTAATTAAACATAAATAAAATGTCATAATGATTAAAATTTAAATTTAAAGGTGACAACAACACTACCCATCGATAAAAGGTGAATGGAGCTACCCATGTTGAATTGACGTACATCAATCAAAATAATTTATTTGTCTTCCACCATAGATGATTTCTATCGGTGCAAACTCAGTATGAGTAGTTTTATCCACCATTTGTAGATAGGTAAATAAGAATTTGCCAAATTTAAAATAGAAGAAAAATTGAAAAAATAAAATTAAACTAAAAATGGCAATTAAAAAAAAATTAAGGCATTCCTCTAAATAATGGAATCTTACTAGAATGTTGAGTTTTCCATCAAAGACCGAAGCAACGGTTTCCATCAACTTTTCACGTTGGTCACGAAATAATAAATCACAAGTTGACCCTGTCACACAAAATCCTTTGCCTTTCCACTCTTCCAAACATTTGTTAATATCATCTTGATTTCTTGCACATATATGCACACTTGCCCCAAATTCTGCTAACTCCTCCACAATTGCATGCCTGATTGATTATTCACCACAGAAACAAAACAAAATAAAATTAACATGATAAATAATTACATGTTCTCATTACAGATAAGATATTTGCATTAGAGAACTGACCCTATGCCTCGTGTTCCACCAGTCACTAGAGCAGTCATTCCATGAAGTGACCATTTTTGGTCTTTGAAATTCAACTTTGTGTCAACCATATTTCTATTTTGTATGAGTGGACTCTTCGAATGAAAGAATCAAAATATATATAATACTTGTGAATGGTTTGGTTGTGAATTTAAAAATAATTATTTATGTATATAATTTCCTACTTTGGAAATCAATTATGTCATTTTGTGATTCTTAAATGCTTAAGAGAATATGTTTATGCAAATTACGTACATCGAATGAATGGCCTAATAAAATGTCCATAAATAGATAGGATACAAGCTGGCAATAAGCAGATTGGAAAGAAGCTTAAACCAAAGTTGTATGGTAATGGTAAGTGGCAATTAAGGCAGTCTTTTCTTGGGCACTATAAAAAAATCAGTAAATATCATTAAAATATCTGAATATATTAAAAATTATAAAATCGTTTTATAGTGTGTGTTTTTTATTTAGTCAAAAAAGATGTGTCTATTTCTGTTAGTTTTATTTTTAGTTAAGTGCACAAATCTATTTATGAAATAAATGACCGGAAGAACATAAATCTAACTCAATAGAATAAAAAGGACAAGAAAAATATAATAAAATTTTAAAGATCTTCACATAATGATGTTGTTCTTATATTCTCACCCATTGCATCACTACAAGCGTCAAGAATACACATAAAAAATTATGTTATTTTGTTGATCCTCTATTTGGTAATGACTTTGACCGACACAAAACTTTAATTGGACTAGTGACAATAAGATTACTTTTTCCCCACGCCTAACATCCTTTTTTAGATGCCTTCAATGGGCTAGTGAAATGTGACGAAATTGCATCTTTTATGGAAGACTCCGTCTTCCTAGGAAAAGAAAATTCCAGCCTTGTGGTCATATTACCTATAACTAAAACACACATCATGTAATACTTCATGGTTCCGATTTGGTACGAGGCCTAACCCAAGCTATGTTACAAGTGGCTGTTTGCACAAGGTCCACATGGACAATGATATGGACCTCACACAAGAGCACACGAGAATAATGAGCCATGGAGGAAATTCGGATCCTCCACTTCAGATCCAAGGCCATTCTTTCTTAATATTCTCACAATTGTCCCTTGAGCACTACAGTTGTCCCTCAAGGACAACTATCTAGGTTCATGGAAGAAAACCCTAAACGTACGGTATAAATACATAATTTACGTAGGGCCGACCTAACAAACTTAGAGGCCTAAAGCAATTTTTATGAGGCCTTTTACAATAAAAAATTCACATAAGTTTATGAAAATACATAAATAAAATTCCAAGACATTTGAAAGAAACATGGGTACAATACAAGGCAAAGTATAGTTTGGACCACCAAATACATTGCTCCAACTTACACCACCTCAATATAAGTCATTGATATATTATAAATTTATTCTAACGGTCCGGATATTATGATGAAAAAACTGTTACAAGGTGTTATTTTAGTGGTGTAAGTTTGGGCATTCTATTTGGTTGTGTAAACTAAATGGCACCACAATACAATGTCTATACAAACGAAAATAGACATTTGAAAAAAGTATGGTGTTATTTAACAATAAAATACGAACATCACATGTGACCAGGGCCGACCCAATAGGTTTAGAGTCCTAAAACAATAATTTTTGTTGTGGGTCTTTTACAATAAAACAAATTACATAAGTTTATGAAAATACATAAATAAAAGAGTATTACTTTTCCCACCCTGATGCCTTCTCACGCGCCCTTCGTTTTTTACCAAAATACCCTATGTTCGGATTATATAATCCGGACACTGTTAGGATTACATAATCCGAAATGATCAGAAAATCACGCTGCACCATGTCTTTTCTGAAACTTGGACTTGACCAGGGTGCAAGATGATTCTGAAAGTATAATCCGGACTATATATACGTTTTCCAAAATATGAAATCCGAACACCCAATATTTGAACTGAGCGGGAAAAAGTGACGTTATTTTCCGGAAAATGAAATCCGAACGGTTTAGTTATATATACGTCCCCATAAATTAGCTGAAGCTCACCACCAAACACTTCCTACATATCTAGAAACACACCATTTAGGGAGAAAATAGGATGTGGAGCAGCAATCTGGCCATCAAGGGAGGTTAACATCATCATTTTCGTCTGAATGCAAAGGTAATGTGTATATAAACCTTCCCTCATTCGATTTTTAAGCGCTTTCCTTTTGATCACGTCATATGATCAATACTGGACCATTACAGAAAATACAATTCGGACTGCATTCATGCATTTCGGATTTAGTAATCCGAACAGCACCAGTATAGAAACTGTGCTCATTTTCTGACTCTGCTTTGGATTGTTTCCTGTTGATGCTCCTCCTCCTATTCCTCCTGTTGTACCTCTAGTTGTTGGTGTTTGTATTGATCAACGAGAACATTTTACTACTACACACAAGTTTGCAACACAAAATGATTTGTTGTAGTGGGTTCGAGAGAAAGCAAGGAAGATTGGTTTTTCCACTGTTATTGGTAAATCCAATCATGGTGGCAATGGAAGAAGCGCATTTGTTACTTTGATATGTGAAAGGGGAGGTTCATACACCGAGTACAAGAGAAAGACTCGGCGCGAGATAGCTGGTTCGGCTAATGCGTCTTCCATTTCTTGAGTTTATCGGTAACACCTCTACCATGAAAATGTTCTCTATTGCTTTTGCTTATATGATGTCTGAGAGGCAAGACAACGTTAATTGGGCTCTTGAGATGTGTCGTGAGTTGTTGCATTCCAAATATCTCTATCCCAAAGTAGTTGTCATTGATCGGGACAATGCTTTGATCATTGTTGTGGGAACCGTTTTCCCTGATGCTACTACTATGTTGTGCTCATATCACATTGGGCAAAATGTGAGAGCAAAGTGTAAAACGGATTGCAAAGTGAAGGATCTTAAAGGCAACAATGGGGAAGAGATCAAGCTTGGTTCAGTGGTGAAGACTGTGATGGCTGCATAGATGGATATTGTGGATTCCAAAACGGAGGAAGCATATATTGATAATTGGAACCGGTTCAAAGTTGTATGCGGAAAATTTCCAAAGTTTTTGGAATATGTTGAAAAGACAATTTTGGATCCAGTTAAGGATAAGGTTGTGAGGTTTTGGGTCGACAAATCAATTCATATGAGGAATAATACAACAAACAGAGCTGAATCTGCACATGCTCGACTGAGAAAATATATGAGTAGTAGTATGAGTGATTTAAGTACAAACTGGAAATTTGTTCATGACATGCTAGAGTTGCAACATACCGTAATACATGCTTTGTTTAAAACGAGCATTATCTTGCTTGAACATGGGTTCAAAGGAAAGGTGTTGTGGTCTAGGTTGTTCCGAAACATTTCAAGGGAAGCTTTGCATCATCTCGTAGAAGAGTATAATAAAGCACTTGAAATTGGTACGGATAAATCAAGATGTGGTTGTTTGAGTTTGATCACTCACGGATTACCGTGTGCGTGTACGATTGCTTTGAAGATCAAGAACGGCACCTCCCCCGTTTGGATGAAATACACACTCACTAGAAGAGGTTGAGGTTCGAGTACGAGGTTGACCTGAAGCTTCATAATGTACACATCTCTCTATTGCCAGAATGGGATATTCTTTAGGTATTTTTTTGAAAAGTTGTGTTACTTTAGGTTCTGCCTAGGATTTGTGTTTCTATTTTCTGTACTGGAGCAATTCGGATTATATAATCCGGACTATATAGTTGTATTCCAGATTATATAATCCGAAAGGATAGCATTTACGCCCCGTGCAAGTGCATTTAAGACTCATGCAAATGGTGTATCGGGATGTTCTGAATTTTGTAATCCGGAATGTGCATATGCATTCCAAATTATAAAATCCGAACCGTATCAGTGCTCAGAACAGAATGCATGTTTTTGCCTATTTTCCACCAACAACCAAAATGACAGTTTTTTTACACATTGTAGGCCCAATTCAAGGACGCCAATTACAACATGAAGGTGTATATGAATGACAACCATTTTATGGCAGTGGATTTGAAGGATGGTTGTCTGATTCTTCCCACTTGCCCTCTATGGAGATGACACTCTCGAGAGGATGCACAAAGCTAGCCTGATAGATTTGTCAGTCGGATGACAGACTATAATGAGCTATGTCGGACGGCGGGTGAAGAGGTGATAGGAGATGAGGAAGAATTGTACATTGTTGAAAATCTTGATCCCGATGAGAGGGTTGGTCCTAGTCCTGGTGTGAAGGTTGAAGTGGATGATAGTCCCATTGATCTTTTGGCACCATAGATTAAATGTATATCATTAGGTGAAATGTGTAATGATATAAATTCAACTCTTTTTTCGTATATATATATAATCATTTTTTGATATAATTTAAAGTAATCGTCTTTTATACATACATAAATACATACATACATACATATATATATATATATATATATATATATATATAATGATTTATTGAAAAACAATTATAAAAACCACAATGACATGCAAATATGTGTTGTTCTGTTTCAGTTCTATGTACTAAAGCAGTTCAGATTATATAATCCAGACGTGTTCGGAATAGATAATCTAAATTAATCCGATGGTTTTTTTGGAAAAAAATAATAGGGCGCGCTAGAATACTATAGGGTGGAAAAGGTAATTCTCTAAATAAAATTCCAAATTTGTAGGATCCTAAGAGTTGAACCTTGACCAAAGAGAATAAGAGGCCTTCACTTTTACCAACTCAACTTGGAAAATGTTTGTTCATAACTCTTTATATTACTGTACATATTTATAACTAAATTAAAATATTTTCAGGTCTTTTTACAACCCAAATTTTTTAGGCCTAAAACCCTTTCTTGGACCACATGGCCCTTGGGCCGGCCCTGAATTTACATTAAAATTAATGCTAATGACAACAAAACACTTTTTTTTAAAAGGTTTGTGTGTAATCAAATCAAACCAAAAAGAGGATTTGACTAAGTAGGTTCGGTTACAAATAGACTGAATCGACTTATTTTACAATAATACCTACTAAGTACCAATTTTCTCCAACCCAGCACCACAAAAAATTACGAAATAGGTCCCACAGATAATTATATATCATTACATTTCAACAAAAATTTATTTATTTCATCATGATTTATTAAATAGGATCTACAAAAATGGAAGAGAGATGATGCTTCCATAGCCACCCTTCTCTATAGGCATCCAAATATTATACTCCACAATAAGGGTGCCTATTTAATATTATGCTAAATAGGTGAAGCATGTAGCACCCCATTTTCCCAACAATGTAAATAGTACAAATAATCAGAGTATTCAACGTAAAACGGAATGTCACACTACTTTTAAAACATAAATAGAGTAAAGTTACTATTTATCAAAACAACCCTGTCAAAAATTCATTTATAACGCAGCGGAAAATTATTTCAAAATCAACAACTTTGTTCAACAATCTTTGGCACTACGGCCTCAACATAAATAACTTCAAGGAAAATCTTAATCCAAAAAGGTTCAACAACATAGTTCATAAAACAATACGTAACAATGAAAAGCAAACAAGAATCTCCATTCCGTTACGTATCAGAGCGACCTTAAGACGACACACGAGAGAGTCAACTCACATCAACAACTAAGCCTGGTTATTTGCACGTTACCAACATAGGGGCAACATTCAAACAGAAGGGGTGAGATTTCACATTCAATAATAATAAGCATATAATTCATCAACGGAACTTAACAACCTAAATAACAATAATAGTTCACATATACTTATCATCAATAATGTTCCACATATGCTTCATTTATTTTCACTTAGCATTTAAATCAACAACAACAATAACAACAACAACTACAACTCAACATTAACGACAACGCAATGACGCAACAACAACTCGACTATGCAGTATGCATGTGGTACATATCAACGTGTTAGAGGAAAAAGCTCTTCAAGCAACGTTGGAGTAATAAACTCCTAAAATCAACGCTGGAGCATAGCTCCTAAAATCAACACTGGAGTAGCAAACTCCTAAAGGCCAGCTGGAGCAAATAACTCCTCAAAGACAACGCTGGAGTAACAAACTCCTAAACACAACGCTGGAGTATAAACTCCTAGAATCAACGCAATATGAATGATTAATATTTCAATAGGGCATGAGCCCCCAACTTTATATGAGTATGCATGGACTCAACAACTTAATCAACAACAACGTACAACTTCAATGACTTGACGACATCAACAACATTGACAACATCAACAACAACGTAAGACATCAACGACAACGTCAACAACAACGTACAGCTCCAATATTATAATCTCATAGATATTCATCAAGTTAATTCAACATATGCAGTTCATATCATAGTTCATCAACATATAAACATTCATGTAATAGTTCATCATTTAATTGCAACATCATATAATCATCATGTTAATTCAACATATGCATTCATATAATAAATCATCAACAAATATACATACCTTCATTTGATATTTCATCAATCAAGGTTATTCATAAAATAATTCATCGACATATATATTCATGTAGCAATTCATCAATCAAGGTTATTCATGACAAACAAAGTTAGACTCATCACAACATAGGTTAAATACTCTTAAACACTATAATTGAACTCATAGTACACAAGCTTTGAAGTTTGGAGACAATCCACAAGT
>Ga0228710_1008775_pt1 | contig 14350 bp, 15 predicted proteins | sample MedpolnodulmetaG_FD_177995 | JGI IMG/M metagenome (GOLD analysis project Ga0228710, IMG submission 177995) | Root nodule microbial communities from Medicago polymorpha collected in Santa Monica, California, United States - pink nodules | ecosystem: Host-associated > Plants > Roots > Nodule...
AATAATAATAATAATAATAATAATAATAATAATAATAATAATAATAATAATAATAATAATAATAATAATAATAATAATAATAATAATAATAATAATCTTTCCTCAAAAAAAATAAATCAAACATAATAATCTCAGCATGGTTAGTTGAACTATAATATGGATATTTTGAAGGAAAAAAAATAGACCTTTAATTTGGCCATTTTGTGAAATTTTTAGTTTTTTTCATTACATTATTATTATTTTTTGCCACAAAATGTAATGTTAGAGACCATTGTGCAGTCTGCACTGGTTAACAATATATATCAATTTTTAATATATTTTGCATCAAACATATATATTGCGGTGTAAAAAAAATAAATAAAAAAATCTTTAAAAATGAAAACAAGAATTTTTTACATTTGCAATTTAAAAATAATGATGTAGCTAAAGTTTAATGACGTGAAAATTACGAGTTTATTTTTGCTCCATTTATGTTTTCTCCTTTTACTCCTTTTCAATGTCCAGATGCGTGACATGTGACGAAAATAAATCCAATGGTTGATGTTAAAATCAAATTAAAAGACACGCTTATATGTTGAAGCTTTCTCTAATACAACAACATTACACCTTTTTCATCTTCTTCCTCTCATCATCTCCATAGCCTCACAGCGCGGACGTCGTCCTCCAAATTGTCATTTTCAGAATCAATAAACTTTCTAATTTTCAATTTATGATTTTTGTGTTTGTCTCTTGAATCAATCAAAAAGTAACAAACTTACAAAGAATTTTCAAACATTGGCGTTTTAAGAATCGAAATCAAAAACATTTAAATTTTGTATTTTCTTTTTCGTAGTTTAAATCAGCCTCAAAGGTGTTGTTTTTCATCCCTTCATACTCGTTTTTTAATCCAAAGATTAAAACGATTGTCAAATTAAAATCCATTTAATCCCTTTGTCGTGATTCTAATTTTAATTAATTAATTTGTTCTTCAATTTTAGAAAGACTATCTGTTTTAATCATTTAATTAATTGAGAGGGGAATGAAGGAGGTGGAGGAGAAAGGGGTCGGGTGACCAAGAGTGGAGAGAACATGCAATGATGTCTTTTAAACTCAACCTTTAGATTTGTTTTTGTCATATGTCACTCATCTGTAAATTAAAAAAGAGTAAATGGAGCAAACATAAATGGAGCAATGGTAAACTTGAAAACTACAAGTTTTTTTTTTCTTTTGTGACAATTATAAGTGTTGTGGCAAGAATTTGATGATGTGATAATTAAAAAAAATTCTCGTGAGCTTAGCTCAGTTGGTAGAGATATTGTATATTATATGTTGGGGTTGGGGTGCGAACCTCTGACACTCCACTTTTCCATAATTAAATTGTAAGAGCTCTAGCTACCAGATTATTTGGAAGGAAAAAAAAGTACAACAAATACGATGGGCTAGGTTGAGGTAGTAGGATTTATCAGATTGGATCGGGCCTGTCTTTACGACCTATTGATAAATTATTGATTTCTGCTCTTCCCCCTACACAAAACACTCGCTCCCAACATTATTTTCAAATATACCCTCGCGTTAGTTAAGTCACGCAGCGTGACTTAAGTGTATATTTAGCAGAATAGAACCAAAACACTCATATTTTCAAACTTCTCAAATACGATTTTTTCTCCTTCAAATTCGATTTTCTTCATTCTTGCGTCATTCAAACTCAAATTCTCCCACAATATTAAGTAAGTGTTGCTTATCCTACCTTATTGCATTTTTTTGATGAAATTTAAGAGTTTTTGAAGAAAAATCACATTTTTAGGTTTTTAGAAATCGGGATTGCATGTTAGTTTTGATGATTGTTAGTGATGAATTAAGTTAGGAATTGTATTTTAGATTTTGTTTAGGGTACAATGTGGTAGTTTATGGTTTAGAAATTGTTAGATTTCTTAGTTGTTTGAAAATTGCACTCTATGTGTTTGATAAAATGTCTCAATGATATTTTTTTTGTATTTTAGATTGTTAATGATTAAATTAGTTAGAAATATGTTTGTTAATGTTGATTATAGTTAGTTTCGGGACAATGTGGTAGTTTACAGATTGAAGTGTTGTTGTTGATTATAAGTGTTGTTGTTATTCAATTGTTGGAATTGTTGTGCAGATATGTCTCAAAGGAATACGTCTCAGAGACCGTCTAAGCCGCCTCAGGATAGGAATGACAGACTTAGGGCAGGGAGGCCTGCCTCCACTAGTAGTGCACAGAGGGAGAAGCAAGCACTACACCCTCTTATGACTGGTCGAGGGAGAGGTGGGGGCACGAGACTTGCTAGAGTTGATGTTGCAGGGGGGTCCACGTCACAGACGGGTCCATCCCAGATGGTGGATCCAACACAGTATCAGCAGGATTATCAAGTGTATGAGCAGGCGCAGGATCAGGCGTATCATTTTGAGGAACCTCAGCCTCACCAGTATCACTTTGATGCGTATCAGCAACATCAGTTTGAGGATCAACATGAGCAGCCTGATATTGAACAGGAGCAACCTGATATTGAGGAGCCTCAGCAGCAGGATGATATTGAGTAGCATCAACAACATGATGGTGGGGGTCGTTTTCAGGGGGTGACGAGGGTGGTGTACGAGGCCGGACCGGACGACTATGCATGGGGGCCTTCTGACCTCACACTTTTACCTCACTTTGGTGGAAATGTGGCATGCAGGATATGGGTCGATGCCGATGTAAGTATATTTTAATGTTTATTTTACTTCTTTTACTATTTATACAACTTATTCTAATTATTATTTTACTTATTTAATGTTAGAATTAAAATTTATGTTAGAATGTATTTAATGTTTATTTTACTTATTATTTATTTAACGGTGCTGTTTGTTGTTTTTTGTTTTTGTATTTCAGTTTTGAAAAAAACATAGGGTGAAAGGTATCTCGCACGGGAAGAAGCAAAACCTTAAATACTGACAATCCCTCAGTCGGGTGAACAAAATGACTGGTTTTGGTCAGAAGTGAATATGTCCGGTCTTACTCCCCTCCTGACTAGTGGGTACGAGAACATCTCTCACGGGTTCGTTTGTGCGATGTCAGAGAGATGGCATAAGGAGACCAGCAACTTCCATCTACCTGTTGGGGAGATGACCATCACACTAGATGATGTGGCATGTCTCCTAGGCATCCCCATCACTGGGAGGCTCCTTCCTGATAGAGAGTTAACCCGTGAAGAGGGGATAAAGATGATGCAGGTGGACCTACTTTTTTAAAGAGGAGGCTACCGCTAAGGAGGTGGCAAAACAGGGTGCTGCTCACGTCAGTTTTGGTGTACTGAAGAGGCGCTACGAGGAGCTCTTGAATAGGTGTAATCAGCTGCTTGAGATTGACACACAGGAGGAGCAACACGAGCGAGCTCATGTTATGTTGGCCTGTATTAAGGCGCTTTTGTTGCTCTTGCTTGGCTGGACCATTTTTTCCGGCAAGAACAACAAAAACATTAATCTGTTGTGGCTGCTTGCGCTGCAAGATGTGGACGAGTTGGACAGCTGGGATGAGACTTGCTTTCCTATACAAGCAGCTATCTCTTACCTCCGACTCATTTGTGGCCTCCTGTGGTGGTTACATGACCTTACTTGTGGTAATATTTGTTTTCCTTCTTTTTTACTTATTGGATCGTAAATGTATAGTTGTTTGTATAATACTTGTTCTGATATAAATTTGTTTCTTTGTGTTTGCAGGGATGGACTTTGGCGCACTTCTCGAACATTATTCTGAGGATTGATGATGAGGACTACGACCCTACTGTTGCCCCGCTTGTGAGTTAATGGAAACCTCCCATGAGATTTTCTAATCATGGACACTACAAAGATGCCATTGATTCGCTGGACTATTCTCATGTCACCTAGAGGCCGTACGAGAGACGACGGCACATCACACCCTTTTAGGACATATGTTGGGTACTCCGGATGGATCATGGCTGGGAAAGACAATAGGGTTTGTCACTTGCCAGAGCGGGTTCTTAGGCAGTACTGGTATGTCCAAACTATTTCCAGAGCTCCTACAGACATTAGGCGTCTTGCGGCAGATGACGTGGCCTAGGCCTTCACGAAGTTTGCTCTGCATGTCCTCAACCATCAGCAGAGGGGTCATGCGGTTCCGGATAACCAGCTGTGGGCTCATACTAGGGGGTACATGAGATGGTTCATTAGAGTATCACATCCTATTGTGAATCCCCTTGCAGCTCAATCCCCTCATCGTCTTGTCCCTCCTTACGAGGAGGTTCTTGTTGAGCAACAGTGGGGCATCAGAGTCAGAGTGGGCGGTGCAATGGGGCATCCTGATGTGTTTCATAATCCAAAGGAGGTTATCTGCTTGATGCAGGGCATACAATCTGAGTGGAGCATGCTGGAACAGATGTCGGCTCCGCGGAGGAGGAGTAGGAGTCCACGAGATGGACCAATATGACTTGTGTAGTTTTTTTTATGACATTTTGTTGGATTTGGTTGTAATCCTATTACATTTGCGCTTTTTGGCGTTTTTTTATGACATTATTCGTTATTTTATTCCGTTATTTTTCGTAATATAATTATGAGCTAATGCTTGATTGAAACAAAGCTTGAATGAATGATGAAAAATGCATGCAAATGGATGAATGAATGAATGAATGTATGAAAGAAAGATTGAAAATCTAGGGAAAAGAGAGGTTTTTGTCTCTTCTGGTTTTTTGCAAAGACTGGGCGTGAGCTAACTCACGCATGTGTTAACACTGCGCGCGGGTTAACGCACGCAGTGTTTTACACATGCGCATGTTAAGTGTCGCAGCGTTAGTTAACTAACGCATGCATATTTTAGTCAAGGCTGCAGAGCGTGAGTGTTTTGTGCTGGGGGAATAGCATAATTCTAAATTATTGCACAAATCTTGAAAAGATAAACTAATACAAAATAGACGGGAAAAAAAAATTATTTGAACTATTGCATATGACATTATATATGCTAGCTGATCAATAGACACTCACGTCTTTCTATTCGCATTTCTTTGTTGTAATTATATTTTAATTAATTCATCTTGCCTATGTGAACCTTGTTAAGTGGAGTAAGTTTCAAGCTCAGGTAAAAGGAGAAGGTCGTGGAGTAAGTTCCAAGCTTAGGTAATGAAAAACTAATACAACAGACGGGACAATAATTATTTAAACTATTGCAGATGACATGATATATGCTAGCAAATCAATAGACACTCACATGTCTTTCTATTTGCATTTCATTGTTGTAATTATATTTTAATTAATTCATCTTGCCTATTAACCTCGTAAGTGGAGTAAGTTCCAAATTCAAATAAAAGTAGAGGGTCATGTTAGACATCGCCATCTAATATATATATATGAAACTTTTTCGAATTTTTATGATATAGACCAAATACATAATAGTGTGTATGTTAGGTCATTGTCTTGAAGCAACACATTATATAGCTCAAGTACGATGTTAAATGAGCAAGAGTCGCTACATCACCTATTGGATGCAATGAAAAATAAGCAAGAGTTTCCATATCGTTGTGAACATGTGCGAATAAAGAAGTTAGTTCCTAAGAGTAAGATTCTTTTTGGAACTTGGAATATAGGCACTCTTACAAACAAAAAAAAACTATGGAATTGGTAGACATTGTGACTAGGAGGAGGATTAATTTTATGTCCATATGAGAAACTAAATGGGCAGGTAAAAAGGTGAAATAATTAGATGATTCACAACAAAATGTTTGATAGACTGGTAAAGTTAAATCGAGAAATGAGGTAGGCATTATTATGGATAAAGAGTAAAAAAAAAATTGTGGATGTTAAAATGATAGGAGATCGAATCATAACCTTAAAATTTGTAGTGGATCAAGAAATCTTTAATGTTATTAGCACTTATGCACCTCATGTAAGGTTAGAAGAACACCTTAAAGAATTTTGGAAGGAGTTAACAAGCTTAATTCATAATATACTACTAGTAGAAAATATGTTTCTAGAAGGGGATCTAACTGGACATGTAAGTGTGTATCAAAAGGTTTTGAGAGCTTGCATGGAGGTATGGTCTAGGCGAGATAAATATATAGGGTAAATCTATCTTGGATTATTCGTCGGCTTTTAATCTTACTACAACTATTGCAGTTGGGCCAGAAAACATACCTATCAAAGTGTGGGAAAATCTTGGGGGTGGAGGCATTATGTGGCTCTTCAAAAGACCCACATGATTTAGTGAAACCTGTGTGAATTTTAACCCATAAAAAAGAGTGTGTGTTGAAAAGAGTGTGTTGAAAAATGTGTGTTGATAGTATTCCTCGAACTTTTTTCCCGAAAACAAATGAGTTATTTATTCTTTTTAAGAAATGTGAATTTGATGATTTATCATTTTGACTAGTATATATATACAATTATTTATACAGAATCTCTAAATTAATTAATTTTTTTACTAATAAATACTACCTAAACAAAGTAATTATTCTAATTTTTTATTAAAAAAAAGTAATTAGTTTAATTTTGTAAAAAAAGGTAATTAATTAAACGGGGTAAATTACGAATAAAAAAAAATTAAAACATGATAAGACCATTGTGCTTTGAATCAAGATCTGATTGACACTACTTGGTCAAATATCTCTCTCCCAATTAGGTTAAGAAAAATATGGAAGATTCTCATAATCTAAACTAATTATTACAAAAACCTATCAGATTTATTTTAAAAAAAGTACCGCAATTAGTTGTTTTTGTGCTCGCTATAATCTCACTTTCCAATCAAATTGAGCCCACTAATTTGATTTCATACTTGAAAGAATCTTACACTATCATGAGATTTAGGTGAGAGAAAGAACCAGAAAGTAGTCATGGAAAAGAAAAAACAAAGAGAGAAAAGCAGAACAGTAGAACAAAAAGAATCGACCCCACACTCCACCTTCAAAGAAAAAGGAACAGAAACAAGAGAACTTCATCAGAAATACAAGAAACTAGAACAAGATTGGAACACGTTTAAGGAATCAAGATCAACAACTTCACTAAAATATCGTTCCCCTTTAAACACCGTCACAAAACCTATTTTTCAAAACATAGGGCTAGAAATTAATAACAGCATTATTTCTCCGAGGGAACTCATGTTTAGTCTTCACAGAGATTCTTCTTCGTCAGAAGATAAAGAAACATGGAAGAATTATGGTGTGGCAGCGAAAGAGATTCTCCAAGAGCGTAGGGAAGCTATTGAGAGAGGAAAATTGAAGGGCCGAAGACTTTTTGATTCAACCATGGAGAGTGAGAGTGATGATAACGACAACAACATAGGTAAAAAATATGAAGTGAGGTCAATGTCTTTTTGTTACTCGGAGGATGAACATGAGAATGAATCGTTGTCTTCTTCTTTGTCTCCTCCTATTGGTGATTTTGTGGACAAGGATATGGTGACTAACGTAGCAGATATGAAAGTTGAGAGTCATAAGTCTAGGGTTGCTAATGGTACAAGGTATACCGTTTTCTTAGGTGGGTTTGTTGCCTTTGCTTTGCTTATGGTTGCAATGTGCATTAGTTTAGGTGGGTTTGTTGCCTTTGCTTTGCTTATGGTTGCAATGTGCATTAGTTTGGGAAGAAATTTTTGGGGACATGATTTGGATGTTATTTTGGTTCCAACTTGAATTTTTTAAAATTGTTTTAAGGCATGTTTGACTTCTATGTTGGCTTAACAAAATTACTGTGGCAACATGGAGATTTTGTTGAAAGTTTAAGGTGTATCTTTTATATAATTACCATTGTTCATTCTGATTTTGATAAACCATATGCGAAGCAAAACATGTAATTTCATGGTTTTGACATTGCATTAAATTCATGTATTTTTATAAGCTATAAACACATTACAAATGAATAAATGATGATATTTACTCTTTGCTGTTTAATGAATTGGATTTTGGTTTTGAAATAATCTTCTTTTCATCTTTTGGAGCTTATCTCGTTATTAAGAATATGGGTGTACAAAGAAAAATGATAGGTTGACACTCTATCTATGTTGTGCACTACCACCCCTCATGTGGTAGGGGTAATTTAGTAATTTCACCTCACTATCATTATCTTTAAGTTCACATCACACAAAAAAAAAGATCATGTGTCCCGCTAACTTGTTGTACCCCATAAGCTTTTGGTTGAAGTTTAACCTTATTCTTTTTTTTTTGTCCAAAGTCTTGATCCGATTAAGTGAGAAACTTAGTATGGGTTGAACCTCGTATAACTCATCTATCCTAATAAATAAAGTGGACAATTTACTTTTTACTTAAGTATTATACTACACTTAGTACTCATTACTCACTTTATCCCTCCTTTGGTCATTTTCATTCCAAGATTTTAATTCCACGAGTTATTGATAGGATAGACAAGTTCCTTCGAAAGACAAGTTTTAAATTTTACCGGATACTCGATACCACACTACTACTTAACGTCAATGTCAGCTATTCATGATTATCAGTGGCGGAGCCAGGAAAAAAAGTTAGGGTGGGCCACTAAAATTAATCGTTGAAAAATTGTTTCAAGCCTCGCAAAATAGACCTATAATTGAATTATTTAAATTTTTCGGATGGGCCACAACACCACTTTGCGGGAATTTGGATCAACCGAAACCTAAAACCGACATAAAATTGTATAAAATCTCGCAAAATAGACCTATAATTGAATTATTTAAATTTTTGGGTGGGCCACTACACCACTTTGCAGGAATTTGAATCAACCGAAACCTAAAACCGACACAAAATTGTATAAAATCTCGCAAAATAGACCTATAATCGTTGATTTGCCCATGAAGAACTCCGCCACTGATAATTATGTTTTTATAGTGCGATAACCATTGCTTATTTGTTGATTAATTTTGTTTAATTTTATGGTCCCGTCTTTATTGAATATGTACCTCATAAGATTTTATACTAAGGGTCGGGTTGAAATTATAAAATTAGTCCGTCCAACGTTAGGGTCGTTTGATGGAGATATAACCCGGTCTAAGCCGTCCTCCGTATACCCCTAAATAGAAACACATTAATTGCTTGGTCAATGTAACAAAGCGACTGGTAATTTGTCTCTTTGCCGTGAAGTAAGGCCAATGTCTTTTTTTTTTTACTCGGAGGATGAACATGAACATGAGAGTGAATCGTAGTCTTCTTCTTTGTCTCATCCCATTGGTTATTTTGTGGACAACATATGGTGGCTAACATAGCAGATATTAGAGTTGGTAGTTATATAAATCTAGGTTCGTTAATGGAACAAGGTACGTTGTTTTCTTTGGTGGGTTTGCTGTTGTTTTGGTTATGGTTGCAAGGTGCATGAGCTTGGGAAGAAAATATGGTGGACATGATTTCTATGTTATTTTAGTTCCAACATGAACTGTTTAATTTGTTTTATTGCATGTTTGACTTCTACCTCTATTTAACAAAATTATCGTTGCACTACGATGTTGTTTTGTTTACATTTTATAAAAGTTTTGATTGAATACCACCAAACTTTTTTATTATAAAAAAAGTCTTTTAAAATTCCTTGAATTCTCAATTCAATACACCCCCTAAGTTACAAAGTGTATCTTTAGTAAAATCATAGTTGTTTAGTGTGATTTTGATGAATTCATAAAAAGATAAAAATGTAATTTTATGATTGTGATACTGGGTTGGGTTTAAGTGTTTGATTCATGTATTTTTTTTTTTGGAAAGGTAATTCATGTATTCTTATAAGCTATAAACACATACAAATGCTTATATTTATTGTTTGCAAGTTAATAACTTCTGTATTTTTTTCCTCTAATTTTTTATTAGTTGTTTTTCCTCCCTGAAATACAAATACAATTGTTTGCATCTCACTATGCGCTTTTCATGAATCTCTTGATTAGCACTTGGAATCCTTAAAAAAAAAAGATTAGCACTTAGAAGTGTGTACACAACTCAATTTGTTCCACTAATTTGTCCCGTTCCATAAGCTTTGGGTCAGATCACACCCTAATCTAAAAATATGGAAATTGCTTTTCTCCCATCAAGTTTCGCTCACTCTCAACCGAACTACCCAAAATACTTATGCGTGAGTTAACTCATGTATGTGTATTCCCGGCGTGACTTAAGTCACTTTCGGCATATGACTTAAGTCAACATGAGTTAACTCACGTTGGGTTCTGTTATAAAAACATAACAACACCATCAGAATTTCCAAAACTCCATTGTTGCGGTTTTGAACTCCATTGTTGGAATTTTCTCCAAGCTTAAGTCATTCAACACCAATTATAATCTCAAAATTAAGTAAGTGTTTATTATCCTATTGCATTGACTTTTTTGATTGAATTGTTAGATTTTTTGAATAAATTGTCACATATTTAGTTTTTTTGATTGAGTTGTGGTAGAAATTGTTAGGAATTGTGATGCAGGAGAGTTTTATTAGTAATTTAGTAGTATTTATTATTTCAATCTAATTTTCTAGAACTTTCTATTTTGTTTTCAGTTTGTTATTTTTGGCCCATTAGGGTTTGTTATTTCCCTATTTAAGATTAGCAGTTGTAGCCTAAGAGATAACTTTTATTCAATTAATAATATTTTAGAGAATTTTCTTAATTTCTGGTGGATTTCGGAACCCTATTTTCGCTTGCAAACTTTTTCTTTTCTATCTAGGTTTAGCGCTTGCTAGCCTACGCTTCCGTATCAGAGCAGGTTTCTCCTGTTCTTTTCCTAACGTGAGCAGCCATGGAGATCAACCGGTGACGAAAGCAGAGGTTGTCGCGGGTCTTACCCCGACACTTAATGCTTTGGCTGCACAAATGGCGATGTTAACAACTAACCTGAATAACATCACCACCAACAACAAAAACAACATAAAGAATCTAAACATGAGAGGAGAACCAATTCCGGTTATTAGGGTTCGTAATAACAATCAGACTATTGATGGTGATGGATGTTGGAATCACCATGATTACCGCGAAAAGGCTGATATTCCATTGTTTTACTGAACGATGGGTGTAGAAGAATTTTTGGATTGGGAGATTGATGTTGACAGATTTTTCGACGTCATGGACGTCGCGGAAAGCAAGCAGGTTAAGATGGTTACGAACAAACTGAAAAGTACCACATCTGTTTGGTGGGATAAACTCGTTGTTCAGAGACATAGACAAAGAAAAAACCCTATTCGAACTTGGAGAAGGATAAAACAGTTGATGCATAAAAGATTTAACTCTCGCGGTAGATTGTCTCTCTCGCCGCTTGTTTCAGTTGAAAAATTGGAGAGGAAGCAACTCTCGTCGCCACGGATGTATCAACCGCTGGTGAAGGGTGGATATATTAAAGAGGCGGATCATGTCATTAATGAAGCCAATTTTCATAATTCAACATACTTGTTATCAATGGAGACAACACAAAATGAATCATATGCTCGTCAAACTGAGAACGATGTAATTGGTTGCTCCTTGCAAAATAATGGGAAGCAATGTTGGTGTAGATTTGCATCATGAGGCTAGTGACTGTGTTCTGGCTGAAGTGGATGACAAAAGAGAGGAACAAGAGCATTTGAAACTAACAGATCAAGAAAATTTGATACCTAATCATCATTGCTTGGCATCAGATAATTGTGGTAGTCCTGGTTATGATCCTATACTTTGTGGTGATGAGGATAACACACTTTTGGAATTGTCTGGTGAAGCTGTATCGGATGATGCATATGCTCGGAAAAGTTATATAACAGATTCAGTTGAGGCTGAGTTGCATCTTCAAGGAACAAGTCAGATCGATGGAAAGGGTGAAAGTTTAGACTGTGATTGGGATGGTATAATTCCCAATTCTGCTAATATGTTAATTGAAGCAAAAGCTTTTAAGGGTCTGATGCAGAAACAATCAGTCTCTCCTATACAGCTTCAACAAAGAATGTCTCAACAAATAGATGAACCGAATGCCGGTTCAACTCATGATGGACAACCTTTAATGAAACTAGAGTTTTTCCCTAAAGAATGTGTCACAACCAAAGAAGTAGCAGCAGAAGAATCACCTTGTTGAATTCTCGAACTTTTTGGGACAAATCCACCGGACTTAGTTCCCTCTCCGCCAACGCCGCTCGCGCCACCATTGCTAGTTACTGAAGCTACAAAGCAAGCTATCAAAATTGCGGCATCTGTTTCTGAGTCCAACAACCTTGTTGATAAAATGAAATTTGCAGCCCGAGATGCAATTGTTAATAGTCATGTGTTTCTTCTCCCATTTTATGCTAATCCTCTGCAAGGAGATATCGTCAACGACGGCACCAGGCGAAATCGAGTTGAGCGCAAGGTGGTGTCATTGCCAGTGTATGAAAATATAGAGGTTACAAGACAAAAATTGCACACGACTCCAGGCTTATTCCTCCTGATAAACATTGCCGACTGCATCATCAGCTCTATGAAACCATGTTGTTTGAAGTGCTTAAACCTACTGTTAATGTCTTCACTGCTCTTGTAAGTGCTTATGGTCAAAGTGGTGTCTTTTGTCACACATTTTCTACTATTGAAGATATGAAATCAGTTGTTGATTGCAAACCAGATGTATATACATATTCTGTTCTTATAAGTTGCTATGCAAAGTTTCGTCGATTTGATTTAATTGAACGCGTTCTTGTGGATATGTCATATTCAGGCATTGAATGTAATAGTGTGACATATAATTCCATCATCAACGGATATGGCAAGGCTGGAATGTTTGAGCAGATGGAGAATTCATTGACAGATATGATAGAAAATGAAAACTGCCAACCAGATGTTTTCACGCTCAATTTTTTGATAGGTTCATATGGAAATGGTGGGAAAATTGATGAAGATGTTCAGATTTTTGCTTTGGTTTTGATTAATTCAACTACTGAATTGAGTGGTGATAAGATAGGGAATCACCCTAAACTTTTGAGGATGGTCCAATATGATTTGTTTCATCATTTGATTTACTATGGAACTTGGTCTAGTTCATTTGTCTTGTCTATGATTTGCAGCACAGTTTTGAATGCCTATCACTTTCTCAGAAGGCTTCTTCGTTTCTAATTAGAAGCATTCTTTGGACATGTACTAATAAGAGTTGCAAACTTTCGAAGCACAATTCAGCTTCAAGAAGTAGCAGTTGAAGGGATAATAAATTTCTGCAGACGACCAACATTCATTGTTGAAGTTTATGCAAACTATGATTGCAATCCGTTATGCCGAAACATATTCAAAGAAGTTGGAATTGGACAACAGCAAAATCAATGGGTGTTTTTACCAAAATCTTCAGGTGCACTCATTCTATGTGTTGGTTATGGAATAAGGCCAGAGTTATCTATCAAGGAGTCAAACAGGTTCACCTATTCTGAAATACAGCTTGCAACAAATGGTTTTTCAAAGGATAACTTAATAGGTGAAGGTGAATATGGTATTGTTTCTGAAGGGACATATGTGTATTCTTATGGTGTTACTTTGTTACTTTGTGTTCTTCTATTGGTTTGTTTGTCTACAATCCAACAAATGGGTGGGATTAAGAAAGTGATACATGTAGCTTTCACACACTTGGCACTCATTGTTGGTGATATTACAAGATTAGAATATTTAGTGTCTCATACTTATTTGGTTACTTCTTTTGTATTCATTGGATTAGATGATGGTAGTTGTTGTACACTACCTGGAAAATTGCGTTTTACAAGTGGGAGTGAAAGACATTCTATTGATACAGTAAAACTTGGTGCTGTCATCCGTTCATTTGATTTGAATGGTGCTCAGGAAGAGGGTGTGTTAAGTTGTATAGCTGCAAGAGAATGTTCTCATAAGAATACAGTGAAATTGATTTGGGGACCTCCAGGGACAGGGAAAACTAAAACGGCTACTTCATTATTGTTTGCCCTTCTCAAAAGAAGATGCAGAACACTTACTTATGCCCCAACTAATGTGGCAGTACTGGAATTGACATCTTGGTTTATAAGGCTAGTAATGAAGTCCCATGATTATCTCACTTATGGTCTTGGAGACATAGTATTATTTGGTAACAGAAACCGGATGAAAATTGACAATGATAATGTTTTCAAAAACTTATGTGAGAGAAATTATTATGGCCAAGCAATGCTGGCGTCTATGCTAATTCCAACACCATATTCCATAAATCATTCATTCCATGAGGAGGATGTTAATATGTCTTTTGGAAGCATACTATTACATGGTCTTCCTTTGGATAAAATGATGGATCTAGAAAGTATTCGGCATGCTACTACATTTCTTCAATGGATCCAGGAGGGTTGTAGTCTCTTGTTCATTAGAGGAGTCAACATGCATGGAAACAGTGGCGTATCCAGGATCCGGAGTCAGGGGGTGCAAATTTTTTAACTTCATTATTTAAGTTATATAATATATATATATATATATATATATATATATATATATGTGTGTTACTAT
>Ga0228710_1008776_pt1 | contig 14349 bp, 9 predicted proteins | sample MedpolnodulmetaG_FD_177995 | JGI IMG/M metagenome (GOLD analysis project Ga0228710, IMG submission 177995) | Root nodule microbial communities from Medicago polymorpha collected in Santa Monica, California, United States - pink nodules | ecosystem: Host-associated > Plants > Roots > Nodule...
TTTGCACATAAGTGCAAAACTTCGGGGGGTATTTGCAAAACGTCATGTTCACTAATAGAAATATTTGACGGAGGGGGTAAATTGATTAACGTTGTACAATTTCAAGGGGGTAATTGATGTTTTGTTAATTTCATGGGGGTAATTGACGAAACTTACAATTTCAGGGGGTAATAGCCTATTTACTCTTTTTTTTGTTGAAAGATACAAGCTAAGTACATTATTTATATACATGATCCTAGCTATTAATCAAGTAGTAAATTATTTAAAGGAAATGTTAATGAATGTCCTAGGAGCATTTATCAAGAACCACAAATAGTAAGTTTTTATAAAATTTTATACATCTAAAAGTATTGAAAATGAACTATCTGGCAATTTTGATGTATAATATCTTAATTTTGAATCATTAAAGACGCTTCAGAAACACTCTAACAAAATCTTTTTTTTAATACATTTTATTTTTTGCTAAACTTTCTTAAAAAGTACATATTGAGACATATGACCACATTAAACACTTTTAGAAGTTCTGTTTTAATTTTAAAATTTTTGTTCTTAATAAAAAGAAAGTGTTGACTGGCTTTGGCCCAAAAAAAAATTTAAAAATTTAATCTTGACTATTAGTTTTCTCACTCTATCCATTTCTTGTGTGTCCTTTTTTTACAAAAATGTCCATGGGGTTTCGAATTCTATAATCCGAACATAGTTTGGATGTGTTCAGACTATATATAAGCCAAAATGTGCTTATATATATATCCAACGATCATGATCTCCTCAATTTCAGCAATTTTGAACTTTGCTATTTAAAAAAAACCAAAAAATAAAGTAAAAAAGATGATAAAACATTTCAAATAAAATCAGCAAAAATAGCACCAAAAAAATTCTAAAAATAAAATAAAGCTAATACAAAAATTCTTTGGGATTTTTTTGAGAATATGAAAAATGAAAAATGGGTCTAAACAATGAAATTTTGGATTTTGAGGAAGCCCCTTTTACGGGAGTCTTGATCTTTGATTTTTTATTTTTTAGTAAAATTTCGGAGCAATTTGACCAAGTAGCCTGAAAACTAGATTTTCGACTAGGACACGGCGGAAACAACTAGCAATAACATAAAACACAAGGATGAGAGTTATGATGATTAGTATCGTCCTTAAACTGGTTTTTCATGTTACAAAGAAACTCCATATTTGTGCTGATACTGTTCAGATTATATAATTTGAACTGTGTATCCCTTGACTTCTTGTCACAAGAAGGGTGTTTAAGGGGTGTGTGGATTTCATGAACCGAAAAATACAAGGAATGCACCCTATTTTTTTGGGTGTTTGGATTATAAAATATGAATTTGTGAAAAAAAAAATTCATTTTTCCACCCAAGAACGAGGGGAAAACTCATTTCAAATTAAAGAATCTGAAAATCACATAGACAATTTTATAAAAAAATAAAATAAAAACTAAAAAAAGTGCGCGAAAAGGTCATAAAGTGGAAAAGGTAAGTCTCATATTTTTTTTGGTGGTGACCGAGGTTCGAACCTCGGACCTAACATCTCATGAATATTTTTATTAAAAAAAAAATAACAAACAAAAAAAAGAGCGCGTGAAAAGGTCATAAGGTGGAAAAAGTAATAGTCTTATATTTTTTTGGTGGTGCCCGCGGTTCGAACCACAGACCTTACATATATTATGTATTGTCTTTACCATCTGAGTTAAGCTCACGGGCGACAGTAATAATCTTATATTGTTTTACCAAACGAATCACTAAAAACTTAAAGTCGGTATTTTCAAAATTTTGAGACCCTGTGTTGTTGTTGGTCTTCTTACACACTATCATAATCATCCCTACAACATATATACTCCCAGCGTGTCTAAACTTTGGTCCTTTCATACTTAGACATAAAAATGAAGAAATAGTTAATTTCAAAAGTAATAGAGTGATTTACCTTTTTTTTATGCAGACATAGATCAATGACCGTTTGATTGAGATTGAATGATCTATAGATCAAAGTCATTAATTTTAGTTTTTCCTAATAAAATTAAAATAGTCTTTTTTTTATTGGGACCGAACGATCACAAGTCATCTGATTACATGACTGCACGAGACAATGACGACATAAAATCCGCATCCCACAACAACAAACAAAAACAATCCATTTGCATTTCCCATAAAACCTAATGGACAACAAATCAAAGGAACTACTTCCTCCGATCTCGTATATAACCAGATACATCAACTATGTTTGAGTATTTTTATCTTATATTTAAGATGGAAGTAGTAATCTTCTTCATTTTTTTTTTGTTGAATAAAAAGGCATAACCTATCAAAGAAACTAAAAACCTCTAAGAAAAACAACCTCAAAAACATTTGCCAATAAGGCATTAAAAATAAAAGATGGATAAAAAAATCTTGATGTGATTCTCCAAGGTTAAGTCATGCTTATCAAGACTATATAGTTTTAATAATTTTTTAAAAGCAAATTAATTTAATGTTCTTAAAAATCAGTTTTGTGAAGTAGATGTTTCTTAAAAAAAAAATTACCCACCTATTTTTCCTTAAGTGGTAAAGTATATGATAGGAAAAAAAATCATTAATGATGCATTGATATTGTAAAATGACTTATAATAAAACACAAATATTTTTTCGAAAGTGACTTATAATGATGCAATATAGCAAACTTACACCCACTTGAGTATATTGAAAAATATGGAGGGAGTAATATAGCAAACTCGCTTGAGTATATAGAAAATGCTAACTAGTGATTCTTGTACACTTGTTAAATAATTCAATAGTAAAAATATTTGGAACTTGTGTAGTCAATCTCTTAAAATGTGAAAATTTACATTTTTAATACAAAATTTATTTATTTATTTTATCTTTAACAAGTGTTACATGTGCACTAGTTAGCACTCCATATAGGTGCCCACTCTTGTGCCAAGAAGTCAAGGAAAACTGGTTTGAGTTATATAATTCGAAGTGTATCAAAAATAAAACTAAGAATGAATATTCAATTTAAGAACCATACTAATTATCCTAACTCGCATCCTAGTGTTTTTGGTCATTATTAGTTGTTCACATCATCTCTCTCAGTAGAAAATCCGGCTTTAAGACTTCTTGAACGGATTGCTCCAAAACTTGTCCGTAAAATCAGAAAAATATTATTTTCAATTATGTCTTCATTTTTGGTCATTTTCAATTATGTCTTCTTAATATTATATGTCTATGTTGTTTTATAAATCTAGGTAATACAAGATTTCAAATTCTATAGTTCAAACTGTGTTCGGATTGTATAATCTTAATAAAGGGTATTTTCGCAAAATAAAAAAGGCAAGTGAGAAAAACATAAGGTTCAAAAAGTAATAGTCATAAATGAATGGTTCAAATGGTGTGTAAAATTGAATTTAAATTCTCTATGACACACACCTACACTTCATGCAATACAGAGCCGTTAGATCGAACTGAGGAAAAAAAATTGGAATTTGTCTCACTTTGATCAACGACTTTATAGTTTGCTGTACAGTACACATGAAAGTAACCACACGTGTAAAACCTAAACTAGCAAATAAAGTTAAATAAACTCAATTATGCATGTTATTATGCAATGGTGTGAGTATATCTTACCTGATAAGGAGTTATTTAGTAAATAAATTTCTTCAAGTAAAGACATGTTGGAAATTGTTGTTGGTATGATTCCAGACAGCATGTTATTACTAATATCCAAAATCCTCAACTGATCAAGTTGACCAATAGCATGTGGAATAGTTTCTTTGATGAAATTTGTACTCAAATCTAGGTACCGTAACATTGACAAGTCGGATATAGATTGAGGAATAGCTCCAACAAGATTATTATAGTAAAGATCCAAATGATGAAGTTTTGATAAGTCTCCTATCCTTGAAGGAATTTCTCCAACAAAATCATTGTCGCTCAAATCCAACCATTTCAATCTCTTCAACTGAAGTAACTCATGTGGTAACTCACCATAGAAACTATTGCCTTGTAAATCAAGAACAACAAGGAAAGAAAGATTTCCCAATTGAGGAGAAATTGTACCTTCAAGGTCCATGTTATTAAGATCCAATGCATTTACTCTTCCATGATGTTCATCACAAGTGACACCAATCCAATTGCATGAAGAGAAAGAAGAAGATGAAGAGGAAATTGACCAATTACTAAGCATATGATAAGGGTCTAAGGTAATTGAGGATTTGAATGCAAGAAGTGCAAATTCATCGCTAGTTATGTTTTTTTTACTACTCACAACTAAGCAAGTGAAGAAATAATAATAGAGTAAGGTAGAGAGAATACAGAGCCAAGAGTGAAAAGAGTATAACTTGGCCATTTTCAATGAGATGCATGAGAGTCTAAGCACCAAGGAGGATATTTATACCAATATTTACATGCATATTTTATTTTTTCCTTAACAATTAGCAAGTGTCGTTTATCTGGTAAGTATATTTTAGATAGTACGACTACGTACACATTTAATATCTTGATATGTGAGTTTGAACTCACAATGTTTCTTTTCTCCACATTTAGTTTGTATGAGTTTCAATGAAAGACTCTTTAAAAAAAATAGTGTTGTTTAATGTTCCTTCGGATAGATTAATAAAAACAATAAATAAATCAACAAGTGTAATAATTTTAACAAATTTTACCGCTAACTATTGGTTATTATTAGCAATTGCCATAGATGTACTTCTTGTGGTTACAGTTATAAGCAAAAACCATTTTTAAATTCATTAAATAAGTAATATATTTGATCTATAGACGAGATATATCACTTATTCAATTGACCTAAACAATGGTGACTGAAGGGAGTATAATGTGATACAGTTGACTTGGTGTTGATAAGCCTGTCAATGTGTGGCTAAACCAAAGATTTTTGGGCGCTGGAGGCCACATAACAAGTCGGCGAGAACAAACAAAAAACAGTGACAATGAAATTGGTGGTATGTGATTAAAGAGTGGGAATGCATAGAGTCATAGAAACTAACCGAAGATTGGGAAGTGATTTTGTATCATTCATTTTAAACAAGTATATTATATATTAAAGGTCTACTAATTTTCATAATACAGTGTACTTACGATTTTATACAAAAAATGTTTAACTTAGATAAAAATTACTTTAGAAAAAATTATTATTTTGAAAATTCACTCAAAATCATCATTAATTTTACTACTTTTTTTTTCTCTTCAAAAAGAATTGATTTTTGGGTTATACAAAAGTGAATGATTTTTTGTCTTTATGGAATATAAAATAAATATTATTTTTTTGAGGGAAAAATAAATATTTTTTTATTAAGATTGTAAAATGTATTTTTATGAAAAATAATAAAGGATTACAATTTTTTATGGTAATCAAACCATATTAATTAGATATTTTTTATGACAAATGTGAAATCTCTCTTTTGAATCGCATAAACTACGATGAAGCTAAACATATGAACAATTGAATTGTGGTTAGTTCATTGGTAGACAAAGGTTCTACATCTTTTATGAATCAGATGAGTTACAATGAGTTTAACTTATGAATTAGTTGAACTTTATAGTTAGTTCATTTGTCGACAAAGATTCAACCTCTCTTATGATTCAAATGAAATGAAAAATGTTAGTTCATTCTAGTTAAAAATTAGTTGTTTCTTGGTTTTCAAGTGTGAAATGGTTGAAGCAACGTGCTTACTTTATCAGATGAATGTCCTATATATGTGAAGCTTCATTTTTGTTTTTGGCTCCAATTTAGAAATAGATTAACATTCCAATGGATATGAATTATGAAGGCTATTACCAGATTAGAATGTCTTCTTAACTCTCTATCAATTCCTCTCCTCAAAGTTCTCTGTCTTCTTCAGTATGGTCTATAAGGGGTAGCTTCCATTGCCTAGCTCTTGCATGTGTGGTACTTCACAATTGCATTGCATAAACCAATTCAATTAAGCACTCAATTAATTAAAATTAAATAAATTTAAGATTTGTTACAATTTTCCTTTACTTATTATATGAGGCAGATAAGGTTCCAATTGGGAAACAAGCATCAGCATTCAGAATACTTGCTGGTGTTGGTTCGGCATCATTTGATGGTGGAACACGAGCTGCTCGATTCCTATCCACAGCGTTGAAATTTCAGGTTAAGCGTTAAATTAAATTTGCTATCTATGTATACATGAACAATGTTTAAAAAAAATGAACACTTGAATTTGTTAGTGTGTTGCTAGCTGTTTGTGACTTTGTGGTAACTGTCATAATCAGAATTTTAAATAGTGGTCGCCGTAATGAATACAGTCGAGTCACAATCCTTGATAATACAAAGAATCGTAGTCAAATGCAGTTGATGCGGCCTCAATTGTGGCTGCATTATTGCGGTTTTGGAAACATAAAAAAACCCATTATGTCATGGTATAGGTCGCGACCGGGTACCTTGATTCAAAACCGTAGTCATATAATACTCTGATTCATATTTGTCTAAATTTGTGACGGGTAGGTTGCTTCAGTCTTCTCAATGATAGCATTGGTGTACAGTAGAATTTTCCTTAAGGAAAGTGCACCTATGAGACAGCTATTGTTGAAAGAGGGGTCAGTCTGTTATCTCTACAATGTAACTAACGTTATCACATATAATACTGGCACGATTAGCTAAGGTGAATTGCAACAATACAAATTAATTTTAGAGTTAGAATCGTAAACTCTTTTACATGTTGGACCTAGAATCGTAAACTCGTAAGAGTTTAAGAGTTAGCTCGAAAGTTTAAAAACCTTGATACATACTAATGTGAAAGAGATAAGAAAATAAATGTTTTTTTAAAAAAATAAATAAATAAATTAGTCCATCCAAATTGTCATTGGGAGAATCGAATCTCAAACCTTGAGGTGGAGCATACTCTCAGATTTCAAGCCAATACTATCAGGACAACCCAGGTGGGTTAATATATGTTTATCACAAGTATGTATGAGTCAAAGAAGAAGATAAAGTAGAGATAGTGCAGAAAACAAAAAAATGAAAAGGAGGACATCAACTCTCTAGAGAATGATAAGTCTAGTAAGAATTCATCAACATTCATGATTGTTTGATTAAGACCAGACTGTCCATATTTTAATGCAATTTTTAATTTGTTTTAAGATAAAAAAAAATACCAAGATTACAAGGATTGATTTTACCTTCTAAAAAGGCCTAACGGCACGGCTTGATGTTTGATTGCCTTCTATTCAAGTGTAAGTAATCCTTGATATTAATGTATGCTTAAAATTTAAATGATATTATTATTCTAAAAAAGAGATTAAATTAGAATCGTCTGATATAGATCCAACAGCCGAGAATGCACTGAATGAGGTAAAATTGTGACTACAGTGAAAACTTTATACATAAGTGTGTTTTGATTTTTGAATATACAAAGCACAGCCACTTACCACTTATTATCATGATAGAAGTCGTATTAGATCTTGAGACTAGAAATACAACTTGTAGATTCTTTTTTTTTAACTCTCCAACGCATTAAATAAAATGCAACTCATAGTCACATAACAAGAGCTAAGTTATTGCGAAAATAACCTCTCAAAAAAGGATATAACCAAACAAGGAAAGAATGTCATCACCAAATGTGAATGCATGAAAACTTTGAAAAATCCAATTTTGAATCTTCATGTGAATGCATGAAGTACGTAATTGACTTGTATTTAAATGTGTGGTCTTCGACTTGAATTGGATGTACTCCTCTTTAACGCATAGTTGATTTTCCTCTCTTAGCATGTGAATGAATCTTTTCCTACAATACAACTAACGAGACAGTGTGAAGAGGAAGGTGTGTTAGGTTAGATCGAGAATATGCAAGCCAAGCTTATCTTAGCATCCATTATATTACTTGAAAAGGTACCAATTCCTAGTCTAATATAGAGTGAGAGATTTTCTATAGTCTCATTTTTTTGGATAAATTTGACCAACTGTGGCCTTGTGAATATTACTAACTCATTAGGTGCAGACGGATACCCCAAAGTTTGTCATAGCTTATTCATATATTCTCTCTCAAAATTCTTCAAAAAAAAATATACATTCTCTCTCAAATTGACAATGAGTTTTCAGTGTTCTAAGAATTCTTGTTTCTAAATATTTTTATATTGAAAAATAAATAAATTAAATTTTTAAATAATTGCATGTACGATACAAAAAAAATCGGATATGTAATCCGACATCGTATAAAATACAACTCAAATGTATGTGACGTTGGATCAGATGAAAGAGAAAAACAATATAAATATCATAAATTATATAGTACATACGGTGTTGATATTCGACTTTGTGTGTTCGAAACATTTTGGAATAATTAAAATACAACATCATTACATTATATAGCAACTTTAGTTGACTATGTTTTCTTGTACAACAAGGTGGGAAGACACTTAGTCACGCATAGTTAAAATGTCAAATTATCTTGACTCTTGTAAATAGAAAAGGAATAAAAAAAATATACAGTTTAAATTGTGAAGGAAAAAGAACATAAGCCTGTGTATATTAATATTATATATCATCATCAGTGCTTAGACTCATGCATTTATCGTATTGAAAATGGCCAAACTGTACACTTGTGACTCATGTCTCTGCATTCTCTCTGTCTCACTCTATTATTACTTCTTCACTTGCTTAGCTATGAATCCTAAAAACATAACCACAGATGAATTATCACTTCTTGCATTCAAATCCTCAATTACCTTAGACCCTTATCATATGCTTAGTAATTGGTCAATTTCCTCTTCTACTTCTTCTTTCTCTTCATGTAATTGGGTTGGTGTTACTTGTGATGAACATCATGGAAGAGTAAATGCATTGAATCTTAGTAACATGGGCCTTGAAGGTACAATTTCTCCTCAATTGGGAAATCTCTCTTTCCTTGTATTTCTTGATCTACAAGGCAATAGTTTCCATGGTGAGTTACCACATGAGTTACTTCAGTTGAAGAGATTGAAAATGTTGGATTTGAGCAACAATGATTTCGTTGGAGAAATTCCTTCAAGGATAGGGGAGTTATCAAAACTTCAACACTTGGATCTTGGCCATAATAACATTGTTGGAGTTATTCCTCAATCTATATCCAACTTGTCAATGTTAGAGTATCTAGATTTGAAATCAAATTTCATCAAAGGAACCATTTCACATGCTATTGGTCAACTTCGTCGGTTGAAGTTTTTTAGTCTTAGTAATAACAAGCTCTCTGGAATGATACCAATAACAATTTCCAACATGTCTTCACTTGAAGAAATTCATTTAGCAAATAACTCTTTATCTGGTATGATATATTCACACTATTACATCATAACAAGCATGTGATTGAGTTTAATTAACTTTACTTGTTAGTTTACTTTTTAAACTTTTGTGGATATATTGGCGCGGCTGCACCGTGTAGCAAAGGATAAAGTCATTGGATCTAATAAAGAACAATTTTTATTTTCCCTCTTTTCGATCGAACGACTCTACATCTTAATGCACGGTGCAGCTGCTGTAAAACATCTAAATTCAATTTTACACACTATGTGAACTATTCATTTATATCATGAAGAGGGATGGGCCACTAATTAAGCCATTCTTTAGACCCACCTAGTGCTTATTAAAAGGCATTTATTATTTATATCATTCTTAATGTCTTTTCTTTGTCTGTGTTGAACTAAAGGTGAAATTCCAAAAGGAATAGGTGATCTTACACAACTGAGAACGGTGAACCTTCAACGTAATTTTCTCTCAGGCAACATATTATCGACATTAATGTTCAACAGCTCATCGTTGCAAAATTTGGCACTTGGTTTTAATAATCTGACTGGCATTCTTCCATCAAATGTTTGTCATGGACTTCCAAACCTTAGATTACTCTATCTTTATGTTAATGATCTTTCTGGTGAGATGCCAAATGTTTGGCGTTATTGCAAAGAGTTGGAAGAATTAATACTATCTTTCAATAATTTTGACAAAGGACATATGCCAGCTGACATTGGAAACTTACCAAAGCTTCAATCTTTGTATCTTATTAGCAACAACTTGGAGGGTAAGATATCTTTGCCGACATGTTATTTAAGAGTTTATTTAATGTTTCTTCAAAACCATTACCTTGCCTGAGAAGAGTTACCATCTCTATCAATACTTATAAGTTCTTTCTGATAAATAGTTGTCCTTAAATATAAGTCTCACATTAGTGCTTTATGTTTAAAAATGTCAACAATGTTGGACCAAACTTCATTTTTACCAAAAGTTTTCTAAAGATAAAAGACTAATTTAAAACGAAACTAATAGGGGATAGTCTCAAACTTCAGATTAAGTTAAACATTATGGTAGCCTGTCCTAAAATACTTCCATATTTTATGTTAAATACAGGTGAAATTCCATTCTCCCTTTTCAACATCTCTTCTTTGAGAGAGATCAACCTTGACGGTAACAATTTAAATGGAACTCTTCCAGATGAGATGTGTCATCAACTTCCTCAACTTGAAATATTTACTCTACTCGGTAATCATTTTGAAGGAGCCATTCCACGATCGGTTGGCAACTGCACATTGTTACAAACGTTAACTTTACAGGATAACTTTTTTTCAGGTATACCCTCAGTTTTCTATTTAAATATTTTTCTATAAATGTGAATGCAGAAACAAATTTATTATCATAAACAGAGTTGAATTATTGTGTCTTGTTGGCTCAGCAATATAGAAAAGGCTGTATATGATAGTTTATTGTATTCTATCTATGGCATATTGTGAGTAAAAAAAAATTACAATATCACCATCAAACGGACTTTTATAGTACTGATATCTGCAATCAAAGAAAAACACTACTAGCATGTAGCAACGTGCTCTCTAGAACATATTTCTCGACGCACTTTCTTATTAGTTGAAATTTATGTGAATACTTCTTAAGTCATGCTGAACTCACATAACATAACTTAGGATTTCATTTATGTGAATACTTAAACAGATAAAAATAATGTGTTTAAAACATGTGTGAGACGGTGAATTTTGGGATTCCTACTTAGTGAAACTTCTCATGGTATTTGTTTATGATTATGGTTGTGTTTGGGATATACTTTTTAATTTAAGCCAAATATGCTTAAGCATTTCATACATCATTACTGCCATGCATCATCTTATACATGTGGTTTTGTTTATTTGTTGTTTCTCAATGATATGTGATTTTAGGTCCGATACCAATGGAGATTGGCAATCTCAATCAGCTTCAGCTTCTACAAATGGGAAATAACAGCTTGAGTGGACCTATTCCTTCGAAAATCTTCAACATTTCAACATTGGAATATTTGCATCTTGAACTAAATTCTTTCTCAGGCATGCTTCCATCAAATCTCGGATTTGGCCTTCCTAACCTACAACAACTACACATGTATGGAAACAAGTTTGTTGGAAAAATTCCAAATAGTATATCCAATGCATCAAATCTCGTCATAATTGACTTGAGTTCAAATCAATTTAGTGGAACCATACCCAACTCATTTGGAGATTTAATATTCCTTGAATCACTCGTCATAGGTGGCAATAATTTGACAACCAATGATTTTCTTGAATTCGACTTCCTCACTTCACTGACAAGTTGCAGATATTTGAAACATCTTGAAGTATCAGAGATGGTCAATTTACAATTAAAACTTCCTAAGTCCATTGGGAACCTAACTTTAGAACACTTTTGGGCAAATTCTTGTGGAATCAATGGAAATATTCCACTAGAAATCGGAAACATGAGCAACCTGATTCAATTATCTCTGAGTAGGAACGATATAAATGGATCGATCCCAAGTACCATTAAAGGGTTACAGAAACTTCAGTCTTTGGATCTTGACAACAATGACCTGCAAGGATCCATCATTGATGAGCTTTGTGAAATTAGGAGTTTGAGTGAGTTGAATTTAACAAGCAATAAGCTTTTTGGAGTGTTACCAACATGTTTGGGAAATATGACTTCACTTAGAAAGCTTAACTTAGGATCTAATAGGTTAACCTCTGAGATACCTTCCTCATTTTGGAATCTCAATGATATCTTAGAGGTAAACTTGTCCTCCAATGCTTTAACTGGAATTATTCCACCTGAGATTAAGAATTTTAGAGCTCTTGTACTACTAGATTTGTCAAGAAATCAAATTTCAAGCAACATTCCAGCAACCATAAGTTTCTTGAGAACTTTAGAAACTCTGTCCATGGCAGCTAACAAATTGAAAGGGCTTATTCCAGAATCACTTGGTGAAATGGTAGGCTTGAGTTTCTTGGACTTGTCTCAAAATCTTCTTACTGGTGTGATCCCAAAATCCTTAGAGTCACTTTCTTATCTTAAATACATTAACTTTTCATACAACAGATTGCAAGGAGAGATTCCTAATGGAGGGCCATTCAAAAAATTCACATTTGAATCTTTCATGAATAATGAAGCACTTTGTGGTAGTCCTCAGTTACAAGTACCTCCATGTGATAAACAAATTAGGAAAAAATCAAAGACAAAGATGTTATTAATTGTATGCATATCATCCATAATTGTCGTGTTAGGCATTTTGGCTATTGCTTGCATAATACTTCAAATGCATAAAAATAAAGAAGTTGAAAATCCACTTGAAAGGGATTTATCAACAAATTTAGGGCTTTTAAAAAGGATTTCCTATTCTGAACTTGTGCAAGCAACTAATGGATTTAGTGAGACTAATTTACTTGGAAAGGGTGGCTTTGGATCTGTGTATCAAGGAATGCTTTCTAATGGGAAGATGGTAGCAATTAAAGTACTTGACTTGAAATTGGAAGCAACAACAAAAAGCTTTAATGCAGAATGCAATGCTATGCGCAATCTTCGGCATCGAAATCTTGTTGAGATCATCACTAGTTGTTCAAATGTTAATTTCAGATCTTTGGTAATGGAGTTAATGTCAAATGGAAGCTTGGAAAAATGGTTATACACTGATAACTATTTTTTAGGTTTCTTGCAAAGGTTGAATATAATGATAGATGTGGCATCTGCATTGGAGTATCTCCATCAAGGTTCTTCAATACCAGTGGTTCATTGTGATTTGAAGCCTAGTAATGTGTTGTTGGATGAAAATATGGTTGCACATGTTAGTGATTTTGGGATTTCCAAGCTCTTGGATGATGGACAATCTAAAGCTCATACTCAGACTTTAGCTACTATTGGTTATGTTGCACCAGGTAATTTCTTCTCTTCTAAGTTATATTAGATTTAATCAATCTTAGGTTAATTATGTTTGAGAATATTTACTAACTAGTGATTAATGTTGACATATAGAGTATGGATCTAAGGGAGTAATTTCAGTTAAAGGAGATGTATACAGCTTTGGAATAATGCTAATGGAAATTTTCACTGGAAAGAAGCCAACAAGTGAAATGTTTGCAGAAGAATTAACCTTGAAAACTTGGATTAGTGAATCAATGCACAATTCAGTAGTTATGGAAGTTGTGGACAAAAATTTAATCTCACAGCATGGGAAAGAAATTCATGAACTTTTGCCTCATGTATCATCTATTTTTGTTTTAGCATTGAGGTGTTGTGAAGATTTACCTGAGGCAAGAGTTAATATGACAGAAGTAACTGCATCATTAGTAAAAATCAAGACCTTATTCACTCAATGAGGAAAAAAAAATCAAGAAATAAAAGTATATAGTGATTTATAAATCTCACATTACCTTATATTTTGAAAACTCTCTATTTTCCTGTATATTCCCAATGATATTTGAATCTATATGTAATAGAAAAAAAATTATAATCCCACATTGTTTACTTTTCATATTAGTGTTCTTACGAAAGCTTAGGCATTGTTCTATGCATGAAGGATAAGGTGTTTTATGATTTGCTTGATTTTTGTAGAAATTTTCATAGTAGTTTATGCTAGTGGTGACATTGATGTGGTTGATGTTAACTATATTTCTTATCATGAGATGTTAGAAAATGGGAAAGAGAGCATAGTAAGACAGATTATGCAGAATTGACACTGCTTATGTGGAAGATTTCAAGTTTTGAACTATGTAGTCTTCTGCTGAGTTATTTTTCACTTGTAAATATAGTTCATTACTTTGTGAAAATCAATCATATTATTAGAAATGAATAAATATGAAGTCATAATCGGTGCATTAGTGAATTGGGGAGGTACAAACACAAAGGAGAAAAGTTAAGGGTGTTCATATTCTAAGTTATGTGAACAAAGCCCGCATCATCAAGTGCAGGAGTGTAAGTATGATGCCTGTGCTGTATAATAGAAGAACTCCTCCAATTACAAACTAAGTGTATTTTTTATTATACTTTAACGATAATTGATTTTGAGTGAATTGATTTATAAAATAAAATATTACTCTTAGTTTCCACAATTGATTTCTAAAAAAAAAAAATAGAG
>Ga0228710_1008778_pt1 | contig 14347 bp, 10 predicted proteins | sample MedpolnodulmetaG_FD_177995 | JGI IMG/M metagenome (GOLD analysis project Ga0228710, IMG submission 177995) | Root nodule microbial communities from Medicago polymorpha collected in Santa Monica, California, United States - pink nodules | ecosystem: Host-associated > Plants > Roots > Nodule...
CACCAAAGGCCAATTCAAAACAGAAACGTGTGAAAAAGACGCAAGAACATGAAAAAGGGTATGTTGTTACCAGGTTACTCGCCGTGGCGAGTTGGAGGCGAGTAAACACCGCTTTCTGCCACGTTTAGCTCGTCGTGGCGAGTTGGAGGCGAGCAAATACTATTCTTTGTCGAAAAGTGCGATTTTTAACCCCAAAAACCCAATTTTCATCAACCTTAACCCCAAAACTGATAGGAAACTCAACCTATGATCATTCTACAGTCTGAACATTAATTATCTATGAATTCTACGGACTTTCTACAACTCTTAACAACCAATTCTACGTGTTCTATCATCAAATCCGGTTCTTAACCCTAATTCTCAAATTCTCATGAACAACAACAAGATTACGTGTTAAATTCAATTTCAAAATTATACAACCTAAAATTAGAGAATGATAGTCTCACCCTTACCTTAGATTGGTGATTGCAAGACTCTACAAGTTTCTCCCTTCTCTTGGTTCTCTTCTCCTCTTTCTCCCAAAGACTTCTTTTCAAAACCTAATTTGTGGCTGCTCTCTCCCTTTTATATCTCACACCCTCAACATATTTTTCAACCAAATATACTTATTTTCTCACTAAGCCCACATAAATATTCTAACTACACCCACACCTATTTCCTAACTACATCAACGTATATTTCTTAACTAAATAATAATATAAAGCCACTTAATAAAATACTAAAACACCACAACACGTCATAAATCAACATAAATCACATAAGTCATATAAAATACTCTAAACTCAACCAAAAATAATTAAATAATAAATTGGGGCGTTACAGCTTTTATGGTTCCCTTTATACTGCCCACAAATATTTAACTTGTAATGCCATTGATAATCTTTATCAAAGTAGGATGTCTTTCAAATGGCTCATATTTGGCGATTTAACCTTCTTCTTAATAGTTCTGAAAAAATGGGAGGCAATGGTTTTGATTATAATAATGCTAACTTTTTCAATGACATTTAATAATTGTGCTCTTACTGACCTTGGTTATATTGGTAATCAATATACTTTGGCTAATAACCACGCAATAAAATTACCATATTAAAGAGATATTAGAAAGATTTTGTGCAAACACTAACTAGATAAACATTTTCCCCATATATGCCAATTGTCATCTTCTCATATATCAGATCATAACCCTATTCTGTTTGAATTCCACGAAGCTAGTGAAGGCACGCAACCCTACAGAAATTCCAAAATCCATAGGTTTGAGCAACTATGGGCTCAGGACCAAGAAAATTTTCCAATTGTCAAAAATGCCTAGCAGGGTGTGTATGGTAATTGCCCTAGTAAGCTAACATTTGTGATGGAAAAGTTGTCTTCTTTGGGGAAGGATAAATTTGGCTACATTCCTACTCAAAACTGCATCAACCGGATTAAAGATATGTAAAAATATATGGATGAGCGCTTCTCAAACAAAAGGAAGCTTGGTGGACTCAAAGAGCTAAGGCTCACTGGCTAACTCAAGGTGACCTCAATAATAAATCTACCACTAGAAGGCCAGCCAAAGGAAAAGGAAATACACTATTTTCAGCATTCAGAATCAAAGTGGCAACTCTTGGAAGGACAATAATTACATCAATTCTATCTTTACTTCGTACTTTCAAAATATTTTTGCTAGCACTGCTTCTCACACTAGTAATGATATTTTTTATGTGGTTGGAATAGGATTCAACTGATTTTAATTTTCTCAGTAGAGAGTTTACGGCTACTGAGGTTATGATTCCATTAAGGCTCTTAGGACTAATGATGCCCCTGGTCCTGATGGGCTCTCAGCCTTATTCTACCAAAATTATTGGGAGATTATAGGTTTGGACATCACTAATTTTGTGTTAAATATTTTAAATAAAGAAGGCAGTATTTAAGGTATAAATCATATTTTCATAAGTTTCATCTTTATAGTTAAACATCCTAATGCTCTTTCAGAGTTCAGACCTATAAGTCTCTGCAATGTGCTTATAAAAATTGTGACCAAAACTATAGCCACCAGGATTAAAACTATTTTGCCTAATATCATTAAAGATAACCAGAGTGCTTTTCTTTCTAGAAGGTTAATTTCTAATAATTCTCTCATTGTCTTTGAAACTTTTCACTATCTTATAAAATCCAAGAAGAAAAACAATGGTTATGTTGGCATCAAATTAGACATGGCTAAGGCCTATGATAGTCTTGAGTTGAACTTTATTGAAAATACTTTAATTGATATGGGTTTCCCTATTAAGCTCATTAAGGGTATTATGAAATTGTATTCAGTCTGTTACTTTCTCCATTCTCATAAATGACCAATCCAGTGACATTTTTCTGCCTAAGAGAGGTATAAGACAAGTGGACCCCTTGTCCCCTTATATTTTTTATTATTTTGCAGAAATTCTCTCTGGGTTACTTGAGAAAGGTCAGCAGAAAGGCCAGATTAATGGGATTTCTATTGCTACGAATGCCCCCAACAATTACTCACCTTCTTTATGTTGATGATAATATATTTCTTTTAGAAGAGATAGAAAATAAGTGTCAAAAGATTGATGTGCTTTTGTATTAAAAAGTCCATTTTTATAATATACTTATTTAACAAGAAGAAAAAAAATCCTTTCTATATCGTTGTATCCAAACAAACTAAATTATTTTTAGAAGAAAAGGTGCTTGTTTTTAGAATAAACAAACACACAATAGATTCTAGTTTTTTCTTATTAAATCTTTAAATTATTCAATGTCAAAATCACTTTTGTTTTAATCCGTGAAAAAACGAACGCTAAATTACTTTTACATAAAGAAAAAATTATCAAAGGGACGTAAAAAAAATTGAGAGAAATGGTTCAGAAGTGCGTCGAGCAGACAAGGAAGTGAAGAGAAAGAGTTTTGAATAACTTTGTGCCGAGAAGGGTAGCCAGTTTTTATTGTTATATATCATTTTGATTTCTTAAAAAAAATGAGTTTTGAATAACTCAATAGTACTCTTGGTCTGTTTAAAAAGAGTGTCGATGACTTCTTATATATTTATGAGAAATGATATTTGTACAACCATTTTGTGACAACTTCTAGACAACTTTCTCTCTCATACTCACGTTATGTTCTTTTCATCTCTCATCCTTTTTCTCTCTCCATTGTTTTTGACCAATATAAGAAGAGAGAAAAACAAGTTTGTCATCAAAGTTGTCTCCAAATGAATATACATATATCACTATTCTATAATTCTAGGTGATGTGTCACACGCTAAAACACTCATTTATCCACACACACAAAAAAAACGGGAATCTGATGTTTTTAATTTCAATTCACACGTTTTTTGTTCCAACCGTCAAGAAACATAAGTGTTTTTCTTATCATACTCACTAAAAACACTCAACTTTTCAAAAAAATTCTAGACTAGAAATTGCAGTGATTACAAATCTAAATTTTATTGATTAACATCACATTGAGTATTCTTCAATGGGAACCATGAGGTTTGGAATCATCAACCGGGTTCCAAAATCTGTTGAAAAACCAAAGGGAATCACTCTTAACAGCATCACCATCTTGATTTCTATGCCAGCTATAGTAAGCATGTGTTCTATTCTTTATGTCAAAAATTGCATGTCCAAAGCTGGCTTCTCTAAAGGCTGAGTACTCTGGCTGTGGTTCTGTGTACCTGCAATTCAAATCATGTTCATGTCAGACTTAGCTCCCTAAAAGTAACTCGAAAAGTACACCCTGCGGCTACGATCCTTTTTAACTGTCTCTTTTATTGTTCGTATGTATTTGTCATTTTCAAAGTTCAATTTTGTTAAATAGTAACATATGGAGCAGTCGATGAGTCATAAAGTTTCATGTATGGAGCTTACTTGGTTGCCAAGCCTTCAATATTCCCTCCATCTCCAATGTTTATGTATACCGGAGCTGATAGATCTTTTACGGGAGCGCAAATACCATTTACGATATTATATGCAATATTCGAGACTCGTTCCTGACACAAACATATCACTTGTCACATGAAGCAAATACCAAATAAGTTTGTTTCAAAATATTTTATGAAAAGAAATCGTTGATGATGAGTATATAAGTACTTACAGATCTTTCGTAGGCATGTACATGACCAGCAAACACAACATCAACCTTGTACTTAACAAACCATGACTCAAACATTACTCTCATTGTTTCCCCTTCCATGTAATGATAGCTGTTGCTATTATACCAAGGTGAATGCATCATAACAATCAACCATGGAGTTTTTTTTCTGTTAACTCTAGGTAGTTCTTCTTCAAGCCATGTGTATTGTGCTGTATATTTTCCTGAGAAAAATGAAGATTATTATAAATCAGAGATTTAACATTGAAGACAGTGAGTTAGTGACAACATACTATCAAAGCAATAACATAGCAGCAGATGAAAGAAATTCAACTTTATAAGTTTACACAATAAGAGAGATCATTTGTCCACGAGGTGTCAGCTCAGAGGTAAGAATTTGACCTTGTAACCTGAACGCATGTTAAATTTTTATTTTATGAAATTTTTAACTTCAGGGACGTTAAATTATTACAAGGATTTAAAGGATATGCAGTGTCAGTGTAAAACATTTTTACACCGACAACGGATAAAAATCCACTATTAGATGTTGGTGTAAGGCTAGTCGGAAATTAGTATTGTGAATGTGACATGGAAACATGGTGGACTCTCATTAGATGTCATTGTAAAAATGTTTTACAAAAACACTGTGTGGCCACTAAACTCTTATTTCAAATAGAATTGATTGCATTGGAAATCATTGAATCAGCAAAGAGTGTTATCAACATATGCATGTATGTATGGTGCAGAAGAGAAATGTAGCAATACCATATGCTGAATATGAGGCCAAGACAATGATGTGTGCTGAAGCTCTTTTGATAGAATACCAAAAGGGTGAAGTACTTTGTGATGCTTTATACGGAGTATAGTATCGGTGCGAAAAAGGCTTGAATGGTTCGGTTTCACCCTGTCAACAATCATTTATCCATGTTACTCATTATCAAAATTTGTACTAGGAAAATGTTCTATGCAAAATGTTGAAATTTTTCAGCGAAAGAATGAAAAGTTTCTCAAATGGTTAAAACCAAATTAAATCGATTTATGTTGGAAGCTTACAATTTCTGGAGCAAAATCAAGTTCATGGTTTCCAACAGTCCATATCCACGGTTGATAAGCAACACTCCTCTCTGCAAACCTTCCCCATGTATCCCACCTAACATTGTCATGGTTTGGGTAGTTATCTGCATATGAGAGATCTCCAACAAACAACACTGTTTGTCCATTTGTTGAGTTCAATTGATAGTGAGAAAGTGTCCTGTTTGAATCAAAAGTCTGACCAAGATCACCTGAAAAGCATGCTACATCAGTTGGTGGACACAATACATATTGCATGGTTTCAAAAATTGTGATGAATATTAAATTGTTCAGGTTTTTTTATACTGTCAATCAGTCATAGTCGTCAGATGATTAAAAATGTTTTACTTTAGTTATAATTACTTCTAAAGTCATCTGATGATTGGTTGTGGTTTGTTGACACTTGACAATATAAAACTATTTGCATGATAGTATATAATAACTGTCACTCTCATATAATGACAGCATATAGAAATTAAACTAATAGAAACTTAAGCGCACTGGTCCCGTGACCTAACTCAATTGATAGGGATAATGCATAATATATGCATGAGCGGGGTTCGATGACAGATGAGCGTGGTTTTTTTATACTGTCAATCAGTTATAGTCGTCAGATGATTAAAAATGTTTGACTTTAGTTATAATTACTTCTAAAGTCACCAAAATGATTGGTTGTGGTTCGATTACACTTGACGGTATAAAACTATTTACATGACAGTGTATAGAATTAAACTAATAGAAAGATATGTGCTACAAAAGGAAATATATATTTTCATGGTCATTCTCATATACCAACATACATAGGATTATATTAAGAAATCACCAATTTTTAAGAGAAATGATAAATGTAAACATGCTTGTACCACAATGATATCTCATAAAGGCAAAAGATCACATTATTTTGTTTGATAGAACACACTTTACCTATAAGCCCAAATGTGTATGGCACATCAGGACCAATTGCAGGAGGAGTTGTAAACCAAAACTTCCTTGTTGTGTTCCTAAGTCCAACCTCATAATAATATTTGGTATTGTACTGTCCAAAAAGAAGCACAAATATCAAAACTTTGCATCTGGAAGAGAAACACCATAACATACATGACAAGGGAGTAATGGAATAGAGAAGTACCTTCAAATTCCTTATAGTGGCGTGATGAATAAAACCAGATGAATAATTGAAGTATCTGTAAGTAACAATTTTCCCTTTAGCTAGCTTCTTGTGCTTGCTGTTCTCACTCCAGTAACGCACTGCATCCGACCCGGGTTCATCCCCAGTCACCCACGATACGATCACTGCTTTCCCCACATGATCACCTTGTGTTATATGAACCTTCATTAGGACCAACCATATATTAAAACATTAAAACTTCAGGTGACTATTGATCCTCTTGTATATCAAGAATTGCAATGCAACAAAGATTAAGCCTATTGTTTATTTACTTCCATTCTTTATAATATCAAGAATCACAGTTCAACTACGTTTAACCCTAAAATTTTATTACAATTCTCAGTAATATCAAAAATCGCAACGCAGTATCAATGCAAACCACGAGTGCATTTTATTCGCAACTCTCTATAATATCAAGAATTCCTATACAACAATAAAGCAACTACGATTAATCCTGCATTTTAACTGCAAAATTCTGTAATATCAAAAAACATGTCACGCCATGATTTAAAAACATATATCCCTTCTTCCATGGATCAATTCACAATTTGATAAATAGAAATACCTGTTGAGGAGCATTATAACCAGGAGGGACCTTAAAAACATCGCTATCAAGTGGCATATCAATGCTATTTTCAACCTTCCTAACAAAAATACTTGTCGTGCCTCCATTACACACAAACACCAAATTCAAAACCAAACCTAGTGATAATAAAAAACTAGAAAATGATAATCTTTGAAAAGGACGCATTTTTTTTTTCTCAAACTCAAAGACCCTAATGAGTATATATCTCAACATCACACTTTATTGAAATCTTGTGTACTTATTATTTATCCTAATTAATATGATTTGAACAATTAATGGAATTGGCATATAGTGTGGAATATTCATTTCAGATAAGGGGTCAACCAAACAAAAACAGCGTGTTTAGAGGAACAACATCGTTTTCTTCGAACAAAATTAAAAATCTCATTTCACGGAGAACACGAGAGAGATAAAGCTTAGTTGGTTTTATTAGGATTTAGCTTTATCATTGGAACCGAATAATTTAATGATTTTTTCGTGTATCAAACCCGCATCAATTGAAATGTTGGATTCAATTTCAACAATTAAGAAAATTGAAAGACCAAAATTACAGATTTAAAAATTAAGGACTAAAATTCTGAAATTGAATAAAAAATGAGACTAATATTGTAATTAAGCTTTTATTTTTCTAATTAATGTTATTTCTTAGGTTGCCCTTTAATCAGGGGCGGAGTCAACCCCAGCTAGCCTGGGCACTAAGCTCCAACTTTCTTTGTAGTACGCCCAACTATTACTAAAACTTTTAGCTTTTCCTGCGGATTTTGTGTAAATTCTGCAGGAAATACATTTCATGCAGATTTTGCTAAGGATTTAGGTTCCCAGGCGAGGTAATACCTTAGAATTTTAGGATCTGCATGAAAGATATATCCACAGGAAATATGAAATTATTCGTACGAAGGAAGTAACGTTTTACGATAAATTTTTTGCCTAGGCTCTATAAAATTTCTCGCTCCGCCAGTGCCTTTAATCAATTTACCTACTGCCAATTAATGTTTTGCAACTCGAGAGTTTACCTCAACTCGTTTTGCCTATGTAAACTCGACTCGAGAACTCGTACGAGTTTACCTAAAATTAAAATTATATAAAATTATTATATGCATGGCATATATAAGATAATATAATATTGTAAATAGGTCAATAGTGCAAAATATAACTTAATTACTAAGGCAAATTATATCAAACTACCACATTATGCTCAACTTAACATTAAAATACAAAAATTACTGCAAAAAATCATAAGTTTCGTAAGTCTCTATGTTTAAGCCATCCAAAAAAACATCTAAAAAAGCAAGTTTCACAAGTTCCTAAAGTTGTTAATAAAACTATCTAAAAAATAAACTAGTTAATTTCTTCCAAAGGTCAACAAACACCACCACTACAACCCTCACCGGCGTCACAATCATCGGCGTCGAAATATGAATTTCCACCATCGGAATCACAACCCTAACTGGTATGTGCTCCCCTGTTCATGGTTTGAGAATACAGAGAAACAAAAAAAAGAAACTTTTCATTTCAGAGACAACATGTTATTGTAAAAGTAATTATTCAATAAACGTTCCCGTCTCTGGGCTTGTAAAAAAGAAATTGGATTTTAAAAAAAATGAGCCAAAAAAAGGCCCAATTTTATTTTTATTTTATTTTTAGATGTAAACTCAGTCGAGTTTACACGAATTTACCGAATGTTAACTCGGTCAAACTTGTAAAACCTTTCGATTTCACTAAAAATCGAGTTTACCTCAAAGTTAACACGATTTTGGTACCTAAACACGTAAACTAGATAAAGTCGAAGAGTTAACACTCGATTTGCGGAACACTGCTTTCTGCTCTCCCTCTTATATGATAAATTAAAGATTCAAACTAATATATTCATCTTTATTAGTTTTAAGGGGAAATTACACCGAACTTCTTAAATTACACATTTGCTCTCAAAATAACAGTTGTTTAAGGTTTGTGCATGATTTTTAAGAAAGTGATTAATTGTTTTGATTTTAATGGTAAAATTAGTATTATTTACTAAAATGTCTTTATTAATTGCAGTTAGTGGAATAGTTAAGTATGATGAAATTTAATAATAATGATATTGTAGTGGAAACAAATAATAATTGTTGCACTAGTATTTTAAAGTTACAATAAGTTTGAGATAGAGAAAAATGTTAAAGAGACAATTATTTTAAAACGGATAGAGATAGAGTATTTTTAAATATCGCTAACACCCTCTTCTAGTTTCCAACAAAACACTTTCGATAGTGTGGATTTAACGTTCCTATTTAACTGTCGTTTTGGTATTTTAAGGGTATAATTTGTCAATTATACCCTTTATCAATTACTTCTATGTTTTTCAATAAAACTAATTATTGTTATATATTTGGAAAACTAAAGTTTATTTTTTTTAAACAAAGTTTGTTTCTTGTTATCTTAAAATTTAAACAAAATTTTGTTATCTATAATAATGGTTTCATGAATAGTTAAAATTCTATAAATAAGATGAGTAGTAATTGTTAAAAATTTCAAATGCAAAGTAAAAGAACATATGTGAGAGAAAAATAAAATAAAATACTCCATGAATGTTAAATTTTTTTCTTATCTTTTGATTAATGTGAAGTTGGAATAATTGTTATATTGACTTAAATTAATTAAAGAGATGTGCACAATATTGACAATTGTTTGTTATGAGAGATAGAGAGAGTGCGAGCTCATAATATAGCTAGAGCTTCTTTATCTCATCTTAATCCCTACCTTTTTTATGATGTACCTGACTACTTACATTCGCTTACTATTAATGAAATGAATTAATCTTGCATTTACTCAAAAATAAAAAAGAGAGAGAGCGTAAAAAACAAAAACAAAAAGAATTTGTTGGAGAAAAAGATAGTAACTAACAAATGTTTGTTACGGAAGAAAAATAACATATTAAATTTATTGAAAAGAGAAAGTGTGTGCAAAAAAAAAAGGAATATATTAGGGAATTAAAATGATGGTATAATTAAAAGAAAATGTGCAAAAATACACTTTGCTATTTTGGTGTAAATATTTTAAAATGACACTTAAAAAAAAATGAGGAGTGCTTAAAAAAATAAAAACTTGCCAACTTAATTTTATTAACATTCTTTATGGTAAATCATTCTTTAAGTTAAATCATTTTTTGCAATAATAACCCAATAGTGTTGACTTTGATTACGTTAACTATTGTATTGGATTGGATGGATGACCGCGACAGGTAAATGCATTCAGATCGTACATGTTGCTGGAAGGGGCCTGGTCACTCTGCCACTCCTGTACAAGGATGATTATTATAGGACCATAAAGAATTGGGAAGTTTATTTACGGGTAAATACTTTTTTTTTTGTCAAATGTAATATTTGCGAATCTCGGTTTTAGTTTTTGTAAAAAAATAATTGATTCTGTCTTGTCTCTGTAATTTCAAATTATTATATTTTTGGTCCCTCTTTTCACTATATTAGCAGAATCTGCATAAATTACGTTCTTGTAATTTGATATTCCTCTCACTTTTGGTGTCTGTAATTTCATATTCCTCCATTTTCGATCCCTCATTTTATGTGTCATGTATGCAAATTCTGCTGACATGGTGAAAGGAGGAACCAAAAGTGGAAGAATATGAAATTACAGAGACATAATCTAAATCTTTTTTTTACAGGGACTAATGTCGGTATTTACCCTTTATTTATTTATCTCAAAAAATGTTAATAAATATGTTGAGTGTATTGTTCAAGGATTATAAATAATAATTTCATATGTTACTATGACTTTTACGTGTTTACGACATGTATTTTCAAATCCAGTAGGTGACGAACCTTCCTCACTCATCAGGATCGCCACTTAGAGCATCCACAATGATAGTTTTTAAGAGGGACTCCATAAATGGACCATACGTTACACTTCACTTATTTATAATATTTTAATAAAAGTACCTATTAAGCATTCAATGGTTCAATGAGAGTACACTAATAAGAACTCCAATGAAAAATACTTAAATAGGTCTCACTAACTTTACATCATTAAACAAAAATAACTTATTTATTAAATTATAAATTACTTCATATTATTTAATTATAATCCTTAAAAAAATTAAATATAAAATATTTATTTATTCGTATGAATTTAAATTTCTGCCACATTTGCTAATAATTTGAAAATAGAAAAATTAGCATTACAAATTTTAATTCCTTCGTTAAAAAATAATAATAATAATTTGAATGAATTACATTTTATTTAAAATAATGACAAATAGATAAAATAATATTTAAAACAACTATAAATTATTATTTTTTAAATCAAAACAATTATTAATTATTAAAATATTATTTCTTTTGTAAGCGGGACCACATAGTACATATTTTATTACTTCTTTTAAACATGGAACCCATTAGTTGCCTAGGAGATAGATGATCCTTATATAGTTATATGTTCCTTAATGAGGACTCATTTTTTCTTCCTCCAATGAGGGGTCTTTAACAGGGAGTGGTCCTTGTTAAGTAAGGACATCCCATTGAAAATGCTTTTAAACCTTTCTCTGAAAAGCACTTGAATCACAAGTTAAGAATGAACATGTGATTCTACCCTGGTAAAACCCTATATGTTAGTTAGCATACTTCAAATTTTCGATCCACTCCCGCAGCTCTACCACATAAGCAAAACACAACCCGACATTTTTAGCCAAAGACACTGATTCACTCTCCATCGTTATCTCTACACCCATTCATCAACCACACCAACCTTATAAGTTTATCTCTGTAATTTAGATTAAACCACCATGTAGGCTTCTATATTGTTTTTCTTAGAAATTCTCGATATCAACTATATTTAAGAAAAACATTAATACTTAACAGAGGACTCATACTTTTGAGAAGTCAAATTAACCAACAAAACATTTTGAGAGAAACATCTTCAAGATCAGAAGTCAACATTACCAGAATGTTCCATTTAGCAACATTTTTTACTTTTTTTTTTTACAGAGACAACATTTTCGACTTAGCAAAGTTGACATAGAAATATCAAACGTTTTTATTATATTATTTTAATTTTTTTTAATCTAGTGATAAGGTTTACCTTTTTGGTAAATAAGTGTGGTGTCGGAGGTTCGAACTTCAACACATGTATATAACTGTTATATTATTAACTATTGGAGCATAGTAACAAAAAAAATTAAAGGGTTAAATAAGTTTTTCGTCCCTATAAATATAACGAATTTTGATTTTAGTCCTTATAAAATTAAATTGAATGTTTTCATCCTCACAAAAAAAATTATTTTGTTTTTGGTCCTTAATGGATATAATTTTAACGTGTTTTTGACATTTTTTTGAACATAATATGAATATATAAATGTCGAATATAATAAACGGACATAACATGGATACAATTTGAACATAAAAGATTAATAATTTTGCCATTTATATGAATATAAAATGGCCATTAAGGACGAAAAACAAAATAAAAAAATTTGTGAGGATGAAAACATTCAGTTTAATTTTTTAGAAACTAAAATCAAAATTCGCTATATTTATAAGGACGAAAAACTTATTTAACCCAAAATTATATTATTAAATTTTCGAGCATAGTAACGAAAAAAGATTGCAAGCGGTGATGGTTGTCCTCTAGAAGTATGTACATGCCACATCCCCTACTTGCATGCATAAGGCAGTATAAAATCTTTAAAATTGTGGTACTGAATTTGAAAAATAATAATTTTGAGTGACACTTATTTGACCAAAAAACCTATTTAAATCATTTAACGTGATAAAAGACTAATTTTCCAAAGTTAAATTCAATTGGCACTCTACTAAACTCCATGCGTGCAAGGAAATAATATTACAGGCATCTTATTTGATATTTGTAAGGCAATCAAACTTGATTAGATCATGATGATTTTTAGTATATCTAAGATAGTCAAACTAAATATTAGACTACCAAAGATTACTTGGATGAGATGGTAAGAGATCTATTCTAATTTAAACAAAGATTACCATTCGAATCCAATACTGAGGATGCATCTATGTTTTTCTTTTTGTGAAAGAATGCATCGACGTTGTTTTGATGTTTAGAAATATTTCATTTTTCCTCCAAAAAAAAAAAAGAAATATTTCATTTTTTTTCTCAACTCAGTATAATTTACTGGAAAGGATATCTATATTGTTGCTCACACCTTATATTATAATAGTTAGATATTGAAGGCTTTCTTTATACTAGAAAGGGGATTGTTGCTTGAATTTAAGAATAAGGAACAAGGAACAAATTCCTCCAATTAGAAAGAATAAGGAACAAATTCATTCTTATATTAAACTATGTTTTTTTTTTTAACAAATGAAAATGATATTAAAACCCAACGGTACATTCCCTCGCATAAGGTGTACAAAAGGAGAAGCACCGCAAAATATTTACATAGTCAATGTGCTAAAAAGGGAGTACCAACCAAAAAAAGATAATAATTACACCCTAACACCAATAAAGAGGAGTGGCTGGTTACACCAGTCGTGGTAAATGTAATCAAAATTAACCTGTTTAGATTTCAACCATAAGAATGACAGTTGCTGAATTTTTTCAATAGGCATTAAAGGAGTAGAAACCGGATTTTGGAAAACACGGTTGTTCCTATCCTTCCAAATCATCCAAACAGTTGCAAACCAAATAATATGAAAGGAAATAGTGTGAAAAGTGAGGCATTGCCGCCATCTTGATGAACTGAATAAAGTGATGTCGAAGATCACCTGATAGCACTGATAAGATACCAAACCAATTCCACACCTTAAACTAGAGGTTAGTGGCGAGGGTGCAATGCAAAAATAAATGAGTAGCTATTTTTGCTGAGTCACATCCTGTTGCGCAAGCCAAGTCCGTCGATGCAAGGATACCCCGATGACCCAAGTTGTCTTTAGTCGGAAGTCTATTTCGGAGAAGACGCCACACCATCAAAGAGACCTTTGAAGGGATTTGCTTATGCCAAACGTCATCAATTGTAGACCTATCGACAATGTCGTCTGTATTTGATAAGTAGTTATAGGAACCCCGCACCTTATAACCATGGTCAGGATCTAACAACCACCTCCACGTGTCATACACATTCTCCTGCAAAATAAAGTTATGTAATAAAACACAACACTCCCTCACCATCTCCTCCTCCCACACAAACAGACAGCGTCTTCACACCCACACCCTACCATCAACCGCCCACCCTAACCTCTCCATTTCCACCACCTTACAATTTTTATCCTCCGCTAACTCAAACAACCAAGGATATTTAAACCTCACCAGAGTGTTTCCTAACCACTTATCATACCAAAAAAATGTATGTCTACCGTCACCAACGACACGACGAATATTTTCTTCAAACCAGTTTCCTACCCCTAAACCAACACCCTCACGGACCTAACAAACCGTTTTCCACCAAACTGAAGAATTTCGACCTCCCTCCCGTAACCAACCCC
>Ga0228710_1008779_pt1 | contig 14346 bp, 7 predicted proteins | sample MedpolnodulmetaG_FD_177995 | JGI IMG/M metagenome (GOLD analysis project Ga0228710, IMG submission 177995) | Root nodule microbial communities from Medicago polymorpha collected in Santa Monica, California, United States - pink nodules | ecosystem: Host-associated > Plants > Roots > Nodule...
CATTGTTCTATTGGGTGAAGGTAGGTCTTGGTTAGTTGATGGGTGTTTTGTGTATTTTATGGTGTTTCTTTTTGGTGATCCGCCTATATACGGCGCCGTTGTTCTGTATTCTCTGTTACTAGTCTTTGTTCGTCTTGAGCAGGGATCAAGTTTTTAATTAATTTTGCTGTTAAAAAAAATTGTCGTTGAAGGTATTTGGGATAAGAGAAACTCTTGGGTGGACACAAGGATTTGGACCCTCTATTTGGTCACACACACATAAAAAGAAAAAAGTAGAAAAAATAACAATTAAATAATCATTAATTTTTAAATGATTATAGCATGTCCATTTTTTTGTATGTGTGACCAAATAGAGGGTCCAAATTCTTGTGTCCACCCAAGAATTATTCTTTGGATAATTTGAGGTGTCTCTCAACAATTCCTAGATGCTTAAAGAGCAATTCTCAACAAATAATTAGGTGAGAGTCATTTAGCCTACACATATAATAAAAAGTAGAATTACTCGAGCCAAAAGATATATGATATATAAGCATAATTTTATGTTATTTTTCCAAATAAACTTTCTTTATATAGTTAAAAGAAGGCTAACCACAGGTTTAACCTTTGTAAGAATAGTTCCTAATATGTTTAACTAAGAACCTTATCTCTCTATGTTTTTGAATTCTCTATTCTTTTTCATATTTTGCTTTTTACCTTAATACTTTAAGCAAGCCTCTACTAGGTGTTGAACAGTACTCAAAAAGTATTATAAATAGAGCATCCTCAAAGTGTCTTCTCACAAACTACTACAAAATATCTTCCTCTCATATCACTAGAGACCAAAGATAAACTTAAACATGGCAGAAACCCTTCGTTTGGCTGTTGCTGTTATTGGTACTTTCTTCATTCCTTAACCTCTTACCATCACTATACATTACTATGCATACATCCTATAATAAAATAACTCATTAAAGTGTTATTAATTTCTTGCAGGAAATGTTGCATCAGTGTCACTTTATGCTGCACCAATGTATGTTACATAACATTATAAATTACAAACTATTTTAATTTCTTTCATCTATGAAGCATTGAAAATATTTTTGCTTGATTTGATTTTGCAGTGTTACCTTCAAAAGGGTGATAAGGAAAAAAAGCACTGAGGAATTTTCATGTATTCCTTATACCATAGGACTATTGAACTGTCTCCTTTTCACTTGGTATGGATTGCCTATTGTAAGTAACAAGTGGGAAAATTTTCCTCTTGTCACTGTTAATGGAGTTGGAATTGTTTTGGAGCTAGCTTATGTTCTCATTTATTTTTGGTATTCTTCATCTAAAGGAAAGGTAAGTAATACATTAATTTTTTAGCCTCTAATTAAGTTCTTTTCAATGCACAAAATATTAATATACCTCACCAAATTTTACACCTTTTTTATATAAAAATTTCATACATGAATAATAGTTATGTGCATGAAAAATTTCTCATTGTTTTATATATCTTCCAAAACCAAGTTAAATGATTGGGTTGGTCAATATTATTTTATACCATCAAATTACAAAAGATGGAAATTAGATAAAGAAACATTTGTGTTAAGAAAATAATACACATGTTTTGGATTTCAACATCTAAACTACTTATGTCTTCGTGGCCGCAACTGCAATTTTGGCCGCGATGTCAAGATTTTTTATGTCTTTGCGACCACAGTTATGTTACGCATCACTTGTGCTAGAAAATAAATAACCATTGTTTATTTTATCACCATGCATGTTTGAAGAAACACATAGGTAAAAAAGTTAAGTATTTTGTGAAACTCATTATTAAGTTTTTTACAGGTGAAAGTAGCCATGATAGCTATACCAGTTCTTCTAGTGTTCTGTGCCATTGCTCTTGCATCAGCTTTTGCCTTCCCTGATCATAGTCACAGAAAGCAACTTGTTGGTAGTGTAGGATTGGGGGTGTCAATAGCAATGTATGCTTCTCCTTTGGTTGTTATGGTGAGTCATCTTTTTCTTCCACTACAAATTTTGGGTACAGTTTACTAAAAAAGAAACAGGGGAACATGGTATAGTTCATCTATATAATCGAATAATGAAATATTCATTTTGGTTCTGAAATTATATACTTTATAACATAGTAATTTACATTATTATTATTATTTTAAGATGATTTTTGAAATTGTAAATGTTAATCAAATTCAATCATTGGGATAGATCTATTATCAAAATCCAACATTCTTATTTTGTAATATTAATAACGTGGAGTATTGAGTTGATACGTTCCTATTCTTTCATGAATATATTCTGTCTTAAAAGTTGGTGGTTGAAAAATATAATAAAATAAAAAAAATTATTGTATTTCTCTATATTGTCAATTTATCATTATTTCTTACTATACACTTTCTTTTGTTCACTTGTATTATACACTATGAAAAATAAAATGAGAAGTTATAACAACTAATAATTGAAATTTTAAAAATTACATATTAAATGATAAAATAAATTATTTTATTTAAAAATTAAGGACAAATAACATTAATCTCCCCTAAAATTGATCAACCATAGTTGATCCAACGAAGAGAGATATTCACATTTATTGTCGCACAATATTTCCGATGTGATATGCTTCTATAGTACAAAAAAAATTGTGAAGTAAATGAGTATAGCTTCATATTTTATTTTAATATGGTTTTTGTAAATTATAATTATCATCTTACATAATTTTGAATTTGGTTATTGCAGAAGAAAGTGATACAAACAAAGAGTGTGGAATTCATGCCACTACCATTATCATTGTGTTCATTTTTGGCTAGTGTATTGTGGCTTACTTATGGACTTCTCATTAGGGATATATTCGTTGCGGTTTGTGTCATTTTCGGATAATTTATTTGATAATTCAAATTATTATTAATAACATAATTAATTATTATATGAAGATAATCTTATTGACATTGATGTTGTTGGTTTTAATAGGGACCAAGTGTGATTGGAACTCCCTTAGGAATCCTCCAGCTGGTTCTCCACTGCAAATATTGGAAAAGAAGAGTTGTTATTGAAGAACCAAACAAAGTAGATCTTCCTAAGCTTGTAAGCTTAGAGAATTTGGACTTGGAAAAGGGTGGTTTAGAAAAAGGCAACTTAGAAAAGAATGTGACAAGTTCTTAGGTGATGTGTGACAATGTGATCAAGACCTAAGATGAAGATTACGATTTTCACTAGTTTTTATTATGTTTGTTTATTAATTAACCCTCATCCCAAAAAAAATGAAGTTATGTTTTATTAGTTATGTAGCTAATTAATTTGCTATAGTAGATGTATTAATTCATCACATAAATTGGAGTTGGTTCCTATTGCTTGTCCTTTATTTTTGTGGAGACAGATGTGTGCCACTTACTACTTAGAAATATGTGTGTATCTAGTGGGGAGAACAATAGGATTCTACTAAGGGTTAGGTATAAAGGATTGCTTTGATCAAATTTAGAGTTAGATATAACATAACATATAAACCAAATTATCAATTACGTAATCTTTTACTCACCTCTAGTTATTAGTAATTCTATTTTAACTTGGTCGTGACAACAAGGCTTATATAAGCAAAATAATCATTGAAATCCATGTCAATTTAATTAGTAACTATTGTGAAGTACTAGTACTATTTTTCTGTTTCTTTTTTTGAAGAACCGAGTTTGGGCATGGACACAAAATGAAATATTAAATGTATTTATTTTTTCACTTTTAACTTTTGATATAATTAAATAATCATGTTCTTGTGAGCATACTTCGATTGATGGGAACATTATAACAGATGGGGTTTAAAATTTAAAATCTACACTTATTCATCTTAAAGAATAAAATTTTGATTATTAGATTACTTGACAAAAAATATTATATTGTCTTTTAGATTCATTCGATCTTGTCTTAAATAGACTGGATCTTGTTTGACATGAACTTTAAATTTGTTTGACTCTAAGAACGAGTTAGTTTATTTATCTAAAATGCTTTAAGAAATTAATAATATTGAAAGAAGACACTTTTTTTGGCGTGGTTCTTGTGAATGATATAATTCTGTTTCTTGATTTGGGAATATTGACATCACTTAGCTCAAAGAAATGTTATATGTATGTGTTCATTTTGTGGTCCTATTATAGGTCACGAGGTACTCTTTCCTCAAATGTGGCAAAAATGGAGCAATTTTAATTTGGTTAAAACACACAAATTAAATTTGAATAATAGTATCAAAGTACATATATGCTATATGTGGAATGAATTGTTGGGATGCTATTGAAATTTCTAGAGAAGGAACCCCGTGAGTATATTTCCAAAAACAGAGTTCTTGTATTTTCTTTACCCCTATAACAATAGAGGTTTTTTATAAATGTATGATATACACATTTTTTCATGAATGCCAAGAACTTTTTTTTTAAGAACCAGAAACTATTTTTTTCTTTAAAGAATGCAGCTCAATCAACAATGTTCCACATGCATTCACTTCTCATTGGAGGGTTCAACATGCATTAATAAAAAATGAGTGGTTTGGATTCAACTGGATTCTCAAGTCACAAGAGCGAATCCAAACCCAAATAAAAAAAGGATCTCCTCCCGTGATTTTTCACACGAGGGAATGTCGTGTAAATCAAAACTGTTCATTCACTTCTCATTGGAGGGTCCCACATAAATTAATAAAAAATGAGTGGTTTATATTTAACTTGAAGCATTGGTCACTCGAAAGAATCTAGACCCCTCGATCGATACATAAGGGAATTCATGTGCTAAAGACAAAAAACAAATAACCAGCAAATTCACATACAACGGACAATATTCATATCAACCCTTTGGTTACTAAATGATCACCAAACAACAATCAAAGCACCTGAAAAAACAAGACACCTGCTTTGTCGTTTCCTCCCTTCACCAAAGAAATTGGAATTACTGAGTTCTTAAGTCCACACTTCTTGAAGCTTTCTTAAAAAATCCAAGCTCGTGTAAAGCCTCTAAAACTTGGTAATAAAGTCTTATATGCAAAATCAATGTCATTAACTTCTTGTAGATTATGTAGTTTGGATAATAAGCTTGACTTTTTTTTTTATTTTTATTCAAGAACGCTTAGATGAGAAAAATGAGTCTCTTCTAACTTAATCAATGTTCTGAGTTCGAATTTAGCTTTGGACATGCAACAATGTAACGTTAGAACTCTTAGGGAGAGTTTGTGGTCCCAGAAGTTCAAGAGATTAGTTTTCGCATTTACGTGCGCAAAGTATACCCGGTTTACACACAAAAAACGTTTTTTTCTTTTCTTTTGGTCAAGTAATTTACTGGCTAGAAATTTTTGGACGTACGAAGTTCGAACATTGAACTCTGCATATATTATGTAATGTCCCTACCAACTTAGATAAGTTTGCAGAGACATCAACTTGACTTTATTGTTAAGATTAGATTTGAACATTTTACAATAGTGATTCGGAAAGTATGTTAAATTTAAGAAATGTGGACGTAATTCATCATTATTTAAATGTTAACGGTGTAAACGAGGAAATTATTTATAAATATTGTGTAAAAAAATTATTTTTAAAAGTTTTAATGTGTTGAATACGTAATTTTTAACATAATTTTTTTTCTTTGAACTTCTTTACAAGTGTCTTAGTAATAGACAATGACATACGCCATAAAGTTTTATAGAGTATCATACGTTGCAAAAAGAAAACACCATTCAAAACTTTAAGTGATTTAAAATAATTAAATGTATAAAATTGATACTATATTGAATAATTGGACCTTGTATATCATACGTTGCAAAACTTTAAGATTCTAATTTTCACTAATAATAACTTCATGAAGAACTTAAACAGAATGAGAACAAGAGCATATACCCTGACAATACAGTCAAAATTACGACCATGCACAAATCAATATTTGTCACCATAACACACCACATTTTTCTTAGTAATATTGCTATCACATTAGAGCCTAATCCACAAAATATTATTATGCATATCCCATTAAGATAAATGATGCTTTCAAAATTAATACCAACATTAATTCTTTCTTATATAAGATTGTTATAACATCCGTAAGAATCCTATATACTATCTTATCTATGCCTTTTTTAATTTCGAATTTTGTGATCTGATGACTCACTAGACTAGAAGCAGAAACCTCTCTATCTATCACCAGAATCATGTGCTTTGGTGAGAGACACAACAGAGAGCATTTAACCTTTCAAACTATATCCCACATGGTGTTATGGGGTCACAATACATTTATAAGCTTTCACAGGCTCTTTAGCTTATGATGATTCATCATATTATATGATATCATCAACTTTAGAATCACATGGCTACTCTTATACAAAGTACTACCTTGTTACTCTATAGTCTATACACATCAACTTGTGACAAAAACTTTAATCATATGCTTAGTGTGTGTTTGGAACGAAGTTTGATGAAAATTACGGCAAAAAAATACGTTAGCAAAGAAGGTAGTATTTGGAGTTTCTAAAAATCACGGCAAAAACACATTGGAAAACGTGCAAACGTGCTTATGTGTGTTGCAGACAGGAAACCAAACACACACTTAAAATATCCGATTGTATCATTATCTCACAATATGTTGCCTAGTGTTTTGATGCATAGTCACCATAAAAATTTGATTTTATTTTTAATATATGATAGCTTTTATGAATATTTATTTCAAATTTTTTTTTACCAAAATATTTATATAAATAATTTTTTCTTAAAGTTAAGCAACTAGGTACAAATTTTTCTTAACACTTTCTATATGACAAAATTAATTAAAATCCAATTATAAATATGTATTGAAGTGTAAATTTTATAATTTGAGATTAATTTATGGATGAATTAATTCTATTTTAAAAAAAAATTATAAATTGGATACATACATATTATATCACTCCTCCATATTCTACCAATCAATAAATCATTCTAAAATCGTATAAATATTTTATGTAACTATAACTTCTTTTTTTAAGTGTGCTATATAACTTAGTTTGATCCCAGCATATTCGACCATATGTAATTTTAAAATACTATCCATATCATCATGTATCAAGGGACACCATATACTACCCCATGATACAAAATAATTTCTGACATAACGATCAACTTTGAAAAGGAAAGGAATGAAAGATAAAAATATACAAATGGGGTGGAAAAGGAAAATAAAGGGAGAGGACTACTTAGAAAGGAAAATGAAACTGTGTTTTCAACTTTTGGATTATATTGTGCAAGTTTGTTTTTTTTCAGCAATATAACTTTTGGGGTATTTTATTTTGATTTATATATATTGTCAAATTTGAAACAAGAATTTATTATATTGCTAAATACTTTAGTTAATTATTTTTAACAATTGGATACACATTGTTATTTCATTATACATATGTATGTGTATTGTGCATGAGTATCCTTCCAAAATAAAATAATTAATTTTAACTCAGATGGTTAGATTCAAATAGTTAATGAACTTCAATTAAAAATAAACTATTCACAATCTTATTTCTTAAAAACCTAAGGATTAAGACAAAATACTACAACATGAATGATAAAATTTAAACACTCCCTCGAAAAGTACACATGATTGATTGTAACACAAAAATACGGTGAATGCACACGTGATGTCTTTTACGGTAAACTACTACACATGATTGATTGTAACAAAAAAATACGATATCCATGATAAAGTTGAAACACTCCCTCAACATCGTGAGTTGAGTCTAGGGGAAGTGGTTATATTCTCATAATGTGATTAACTAAAATTTGAATCCCAATTTAAAAAATGCATATGTTTAATGTTGGACGGTGCATCAAATAAGATTATCTATCTATCTCGAATGAGATTACCATATTCAATGGATATTTGGATGGCCGATAACTTTGTAAAACCCTTAAAGTTTATCGTCGGTCCAAACATGCACTTATATAATTAGGGCTTGAACAAGTAATATTTTGTTACATCAACAAATTCACAACCCATGTGATGATGGTCCTCAAATAATGAAGTTACAACTTACAAACAGAATAACACGTCATTTTATACAAACAACTGAATAAGCTATGAAAGAAAAACACATCTCGAGTATAGACATATCACAAGCATTTGTTTCTCTTCTAGTGGCTTTAACTCACTGAACTATATCAAAAGCTGTACACTACAGTTTCCATTTTACTACACTCCTTTTTCACTGAACGATTCCCTACAAACTTTTCTGATTTTTCAGTTACACAGAAACCAAACCAAGTAAGTTCTCAGAACAAAACACAGTTAAAGTTATTCAACGTGGCAACAATGTAGAAGAGGATGACAAAAAAGTACGTTATACGCACTCTTGTTCCCCAGAATTGTCTTTTTCCTTTGTGAAGATTTGGTAAGCATGGAGAAGTCTTGAAAGGACACGTAAAAGCTGCTATCTATTTGTGAAATTTCATATCTCACAACACACGTCATGATTATTAGTTTATCAGGTTTTTTTCCTTGTTTATAAAATAAAACCGAAAATGCTAACAAATATCTGAAAACTCTGTGAGCATAACTCAATTAGTAGGGAACAATGCATTTTTATATGTATGGGTCGAGGTTCGTACTTGCAGACTCTACTTATCCATCTTAAAAAAATAAATTTCCGCCACTAGATTACTTGACCAAAGAAAAAATGACAAATTTTTACAAAAATATATGTATTAAATGTATTAAAAATTAAAGTATTTAACTTTTTCAATAAATATTTTTCTACTTTAAAATATTTAAAGAGTGTCTCGGAGATATTTGCTAGTAAAATTTACATGTGGAGGTGTGTTGATGCTATCATGCAAAATAATTATTGGTTCTTCTTCATTTATTTAGGCCATCTTTGAGTCATATATTCCAAAGTTGTTTGTATTGATTGCATATGGCTAGCATTATATTGCTCACGTACTCAAGTTTTTGGACCCATGATCCTGTGACATTTTATATTATATATGAACGTCTAGCAAAGGGTTTTAGTAAGATCATGTATCATCTTGCTTTTCTGACCAAGTTAATTCTTACAATCAACTTATATTTAAGAGGTACCCACGTGTATGTGGAAACTTGGGGAGGATCGTTAAAGTGGTTTTTTAAATAGTATATTGTTGGGTTATTAGGAGAGTTTGATAGTTCATTCACATTGAAGAAAAAACAACAACCATACATAGAGTTAAACACTATATTAAACTTTAAATCAAAATTCTAGACATTAAGTTTATGGATCATTTTATTTATAAAGTATTTGGCCTCTATTTTATTAAACAATGTAAGACTTCTAACTCACACTTGTTATACAAAATATTATTCTATTTAAAATAAGATTATGGTCGGTCAAGCTCTAAGAACCGTACCATTATCCATTTTTTTCTAAAACAATAAGATTAGTTGGGTGAATGCATTTCCTAAACAAAGGAGAGAAATAGAGATTATAGAAAGTTTATTATGAGACTACTTTCCATAGCTCCAAGATTAAAGTAAACTACTCACTCATCATAAGGATGAGCTACCTAAATAAAATAATGAAAATTCACAAAGTAAAAACAAAAAAAACGTTATTGAAATAGTGATGCAAGTATAAGAAGTATTTGGTGGTAAGTGGTTCCAAACCAAAGAGAAAACTAAGCCTATTTATAGGTCAACCAGTACAACATTTATGCTTAGTCTAAGATTAAATAGCAATTACACAATATCGTTTAAGTGCCCAAAAGAAAAACCACTGAACATAAGTTAAATGACCCACAAACAATGGAAATTGATCAATATGCCAATTTAATTGATCAGAGACCCTTCAAAATCCCAAAATTAACCCACTTAATTCGTAACACCCAACAATTCGGGGCCTAACTCCTGATCGCTTAGTTGGACGCCATTATTTGCTTTGTAATATTTAAGATGTTTGTAATTTAATATGTGTTAGTAATGCTTTTTTTTTTTCAAGCTTGAGCTATGGAGCATTCAACTATATTGAGGACAAACCATGTGCAATCTAGTTCATTCCTAGCAAGGGTCACAAGTCACCTAATATGCCGGTAAATATGAAAGTTTTGATAGAGTATGAGAATGTTATGAAACTCTGGATACTTTGGCGATATGTCGGATGGTTAGAACAATGGCGTTGAATAGGATGGAAGATAGTAAATAATACGCTGGTTTATGTACTGCACTCACTACTAGAAAAAACAAAATTAACGAGGGAAATTAGTGACGGAAAAAATGAAATTCCTTACAAATTCCTTGGTCGCAAAATTTAGTGATGGAATTAGAGAGGGATTTCACGTTTTCCCTCAATAAATATCCCTCACTAATTTTTGTTTTTTTAGTAGTGACTGCTCTACATCAAATTGCCCAAGAAACAGAGTCAGTTATCCAATATCAAGTGAGGTGTATGAGGACGACTTACGCAAGACTTGCAAACGGGGAGACTCAATATATATTTTTGTTTTGTTTTTATTTGTATGTATCTTGATGTTTTCATGTCCTAATTTTGTTTATTGGCATTTTAATACCGTGACATTGAACATGTTTAATATATTGATGTTTCCATGTCATTATGTTTATGAATTTTATATCAATAAATAGTTCATATTGAATGTATTTGAGTGTTTAAATGCGTAAAACAGAGATTCTGCATTTCAGTGTTGAATGTGTTAATTAAAAGTGTTTGAGTGTTCAATGTTGAATGTGTAAAGCAGGAGTTATGTATTCTGCATCCGCGATTTTGTGTTTCAAGACATATCATATCGCAACTCCCGATCATGGATTGATACTTATCCCTCGTTCCCTCGAGTGATTCGGTATAAAACTCCCAAACTAACAACGATCGGGAGTTAGGATTCGATATGGACTTTTCTTTTATATTTGAGGGGCATGCGAGCATTACAAGTGGTCTATTAAGCAATTTTCAAAAAAATATAACACACCAAACTCTTCATTTATTGGTACAAAGAGAAGATATTTTATTCCAAAAATATAAATATAAAATAAACATATTTTAATTTTATGGAAAAAAATAAATAAAAATGCTAGTGATTACGTTTCTTTTTGGATAGTACGTAAGAATGAACTGAACCACATCACACGCATCGAGACTCATCTTTAGCTTCTTCAGCTGCGTTTAGAACCCTAATTTCCACAATTTCTCAAATTTCACAATCCCTTTTTCTCCTTATTCTCTCTCAGGTAATTCTTATCATATCAATTGCTCGATATTAATTTTTATTTTTCAATCATCACCTTTAATTTGATGTCGATTTCATCAATTTCTGATGAAATTATAGTGTTTTATTTCATCGTTTTTTAATATGAATTGTTTGATTTTTTATAATTAGCGCATTATGGAATCTGTGTATGTCTTTTTTTTTTTAATTAATTGGATAAACAGCTTAATTAAGTGCTTATGCTATAAGAGCTTATTAAATAAGAGCTTCTGTATAAGCTATTTTGATAACAAGAAAAAATAATGTCAAACTATTTTTAGTTAAGCTATTTTCATAAGCTATCCTGAAGAGCTTATGAAAATAAGTTGAAAACAGTTCATGACATATCATAAGATATTTCCATAAACTCTCCCAAACAGTCTCACAAGTGCTTATGTTAGTAGATAAGCTCAGATAAGTCAATCCATATAGGCCCAGGTTATTACTTGGGTCGAGACTTGAGAGGGAACCTTTAAGGTGGGGATTGGCTAGTTTGTTTGATTCGTGCAATCTTACTAAGACTTTGGTATGTGCTAGTTGTGGAATTCGTTCCAATTCAAACCATGGGTACCGAATATTTTCCTTTCCCTCGTGATTGAGTTTCACATTGTTAAAACAACCGAGTCTTATTCCACTAAGTAGTATCGGCCACATGGATCAATCAAACGACGCCATAATGTTATGTCATATATATCATATTTCTATTCAACTCATTAATTCGTAGGTCTTTCCGAATATTTTTTCTAGGTCTTCCGCTATCTCTTGCGATTTGACTACCCTCTATCTGATATACTCTTCTTACTACATAATTTACTAGTCTTCTCTCCACTGAGTTTCACATTGTTAGCCTGTGGTTTTGTTGCTTTTATTATTGTAAGTTTAAAATGGGATTCCTCAAAGCATTGTTACTACTGGCAGCACATTCATGACTTCTTGCATCTGTGCCCTTAGCACCTATGTACTTATGTGCAAATGAATTTTACGACATCTATCTTTGATGCGAGATGTTAAATGCTAGAGGAGAAGTCTTATGCTGTAAACTGACATAACTAGGACTTTATGTGAAAACATTCCACTGCAGTTTGAAGTTCTCTGCAAGTTTATCGTTAAACTAACATTTCTTTTGCTGTTGTGATTTGTTGGAGTCTGAATTAGTCTAATTCTGCAAGTTTATCCTAACTATTATTCTTTTGCTATTGTGATTCGATGGAGTCTAAATGTCTAGAGGCAAATGGTTTGGCTATCAATATGATTTATGATAGAACAGTATAACGTCGTTTGAATCGTATGGTTGACCCCACCTAGAGAGATAAGGCAGGTTGGTTGTTGCTGGAGATTGGGGATTTTGGCAATTCATCTTGTTAGCTTTTGATACATTTAATTTAGATAGGATGCTGGTGGGACAGAAAGTTTGAACCTTTATAAAGCATGCTGCCTAAATTAATTCACTTGTCAAAATTAACGACTGCATATTTTTGTGGTTCCATTCAACAGGTTTAAGGTTACAGTCTGAAATGTCATCAGTGTCTACTCAACCACAGTTTCGTTACACGCAGCCACCATCAAAGGTGCTTCATTTGAGAAACTTGCCATGGGAGTGTATAGAAGAGGAGCTGATTGAACTTGGAAAGCCATTTGGTAAAGTTGTGAACACAAAGTGCAATGTTGGAGCAAATCGAAATCAAGCTTTTATTGAATTTGTAAGTAGAATATGTTATTTTTCTTCCTCTATTGTGTTTTTCCTTTTGAATGAAGCTACCGATTTTAGTTATAAATCATATATCGTTACCTGCAGGCAGATATAAATCAAGCCATTGCGATGATATCATATTATGCCTCATCATCAGAGCCTGCTCAAGTGCGGGGGAAAACTGTATATCTGCAGTATTCCAATAGACAAGAAATAGTGAATAATAAAACCGCTGCAGATGTTGCTGGAAATGTACTGTTGGTAACAATAGAGGGTGAAGATGCACGCCTTGTGAGCATAGATGTTTTGCACTTGGTAAGCAGTTGTGTATGTCTATGCTATATATGCTAAAAATGTCATGTTGATGCTGTTCTTTTGGTAAGCAGGCTATGAAATTTTTTGACATGTATGTAAATAATCGGCAGGCCCATATCAAGGCAATATCTTCGATGGCAGCTTAGTGCTTTTGGAGAAAGAGCTTGTGTGTGTTTGTTTCCTTTCTCCTTTCCTTAGAACTGCCTCTCTCTTCCCTACTCTCTCCCTCAGCTCCTACATTTTTGTAATTTAGGGTTTTGCCATTATTTTTTTTCATCTGTGCAACTGCAAAGTGAATTAGTAAGCAGTTTACCTCACAGATTATTTGTTTGAATATAAGTGACAAAATGATTAACACTACTCACTACCTTTGAAATCTTTAACATAATAATTATTTTAGTTTTATGTTTAAAGTTGTTATTCTTTTAAGAAAACCATTTTCAAAATAGAATCATCCATATCCCCCTGGGGCATGCCCCAAATTTTCTGCAGTAAATGCTAGCAGTGTTGTTGAACAATTGTTTGGATGGACTGGTTTCTTCATGATTCAATAAGCCACAATCTGTGCTTACAATAGTCAAATTCATCATCATTCAGCTAAATATGTACAAGAGAAGTATTCTATTAGCATTCCAAGAGATACATTGATTTGCTCAAACATGGATTCCCCAAACAGCAAAACAGTAATACTAGTATAAACATATACTATAGGATCATAACAGAAAAGTGAAACTGTTAGGAAATATTTAGAGGTTAATGTGTTTGATCCAGATATGGTTTATGATAGAACGTTATGGCGTAATCTGATCCATGTAGCTGACCTTACTTAGTGGGAAAAGGATTGATTGATTGATTGATTGATTGTTGTTGTTGTTGTGGGGTCTACAATGATCTGTCACGACAACGGTAGTAGATTCTAATGTAGAACCATTGTCCCGGAGCTGAATTCTGAAAATTATCCTTGTCGAACAGATTCATACTCCCAAGTAGTATCAAGATTACAATCTCCTTTCCACATAACAAACTACTGCCTAATAGGAGAACCACCCCTGATTATCTCCCGACTAGCCAAGACGCGACTGAATCTGCCAACACTACCCCCAATTCCATAGTTTTTTTTTTTTTTTTTTAACAATCCAATTCCATAGTTAA
>Ga0228710_1008780_pt1 | contig 14343 bp, 11 predicted proteins | sample MedpolnodulmetaG_FD_177995 | JGI IMG/M metagenome (GOLD analysis project Ga0228710, IMG submission 177995) | Root nodule microbial communities from Medicago polymorpha collected in Santa Monica, California, United States - pink nodules | ecosystem: Host-associated > Plants > Roots > Nodule...
GAACGGAAACGGGCGGGGCCTTTGCGGTGGTGGGTGTGGGATTTGAAAACGGAACCTGCTCCCTTACGTTGGGCACGGATGACACGACCCATTTTTGCAGCGGCGAGAAATGGAGAAGGGGAGTGTGTGGAATGACAACTTCTAACCCTAGGTTTGGTTTTGAGGTGGAAATTAGGGTTTATATGTAGTGAATTCGATTGGGTCTCGTGATATAATAATGGGCCGGGTCAATGAAGGCCCAATAGTATTAACATTGAATTCTGCTTTTTACCCAAATGGATTTGCTCATTCCCAAAGTAAAAGTCCAAAATACCCCTATGCATGTTAACATGCGCTAGTGTTAATTGCAGCGTGAGTTAACTCACGTTGTCCTTTGTACTAGCGGGAGTTAACTCACGTTCATAGCAAACAGCAGAATCTGCATTAAATGCAACCAGTTACTGAATAGACTTAGAAAAAGTCTAGAATGACCCGTAACCACGCCACATTCATAACTTAACCGAATTACACCAGTTTAACAAGATTATTGGATAGTTCGACATAATTGAACAAAATTACACAAAAACATCGCTTTTCTTACAATCACGTAATCACACATAATGATCCAAACGGTCCAAATTTCACAAATTCGCTGGTAATGACCCGTAATCACTTAAACACACTTAATGACACGTAAATGATCCAAAAACTAATTCATTTCATATATTTATATAATATATAATATTAGTTATATATTAGCCATAAATATCCAAATTACACAATCAGCTACCAAAAAATATGTCGGGGTGTAATACCACCAAAAAATAGGACGAGCACCGACCGACCCAAAAGTGTCATAACTTATCTAACTAGACTAGTGATAGTGCATAATCTTCGTCTTCATCCATGACTTCAATCTCTTTCTTTGGCTTTTCCGGAGTGTCCAAATTAATAGGATTGTGCTCATTTGTTGGTTTCTTTGGCGGCATCGGCTCCTTACACATGAGGTCATCGAAGGCGGCTTGTCTATCCAAAAACTCAAAAAGCCATTGCTCCGCCTCACCAATCATGTGAGTCATCCACTCACAAGATTTTCTTCAACTTCACATGAAGAAAGTGGTCCGGAATTAAGTAAAGGCACATTACGTTGGAATATGGCTTAAGTGGTGCAGCACTCCAGATTGGAAAATATGTCTCACATGAACCACCCATTTCGAGCAAAGTCAATAGAACAACCGCTCTATTGTAGCAACTAGCAATGATGTGACCCATATCCGGAGTGGTCAACCACTTCTCTGAAGGCGCAATACCACTTTTACTTGTTGGAGGGTGTAAACCATCGAAGATAAGTTTGTAATGCCTCTCGGTAGCATATATTGGCAAGTAGTTACTCTTATGATTTTTCAACTCATTAATAAGTGCATGACGAACCAAAACATGATCTTCCTCATTCAATCCCATGTGCCTAGCTACGACCCGAAAACCATAATTACCATCCCCTCTAACATTCACAATGTCTTCAACGTAAGGTCTCATGAGATGTAGAATTTGTGAAATGTATGGTATTTGCAAATAAGGTTTTGGTTTTGAAGTAGGAGTCGAAGCTTGTGAGCGGGAGCAAGTGCCAAGACGTGAACCTTTACTCTTTGGAACATTACTCTTGCCATGTGAGCATTGACTATCGGGATTTTGAGCATCAATAGTCTCCCACCTAGAGGGGATTCGACCCGTGGACCTCGTTTTCGGTGTAGACTTCACCCTTTTAGGCTCCCTTGGTGGCCACTTTTTTCGGAGGTGGCTTTAACATTGTCTCCTCCGGAAATCCTAGTTCACGCAACTTGTATTTGATGAAGAGTTTCATCTTGTAAGGGGCCCTCTTGATACGTTCTTGAATGGCGTCCCATTCCTCCGTAACGGAAAAATGTGCATCAACCTCTTGTCCAATTACACTTAACCTTCGCCAATGAGGGTGTATTTCATCCAAAAGAATAGGCAATTTTTTCTTTCTCTTCTCGGCAAGAATACAAGCACAAGGTAACCCGAACGTTGCCATTTGCACACAACCACAATCTTCTTTGGCAAAGCCGAATCTCCTAGAGCGTTCAAATTCTTTATCGATGAAACCCAAAGCGGCCTTAGAGACATACCCCTCTAACTCCGAGAATAATTTGTTTTTTTTGTATTTGTGTACCATGACGGTTATGCTCTTCCCAAAACTCCCTTGTATCTCACCAAATTGGTTTTTCAACATTTTGTCAATTTCATCCCAACATGATGCCAAATCTCCCACACTACTCCTCAAGTATATTTTCAATTGTGCATGAGCCGATACAACAATGTTGGTGGTTCTACACCCTAGATGCAAGTATTTATTTGTCCATGCCCTCACAAAATGCTCCTTAAGGGGCAAAACGGTTTCCTCAACATATTTAACAAACAAGGAAACAGTCCGCCTACCTCATCTTTGAATGTCAACCATGCAATTGCAAATGAATCCTCTGTAGGAGAGTTAACCACATCTCTCCAAGCCCTCACTATTTTCTTAACAAGCTCACAATGTTTGTCATCATCCGCTTCCTTCGCATCTTTGTCAACAACTTTTGCTTTCGAAGGCTTGGCATTGACTCTACAATCTGTGACGCACCTAGATTTGACATTCTTCTCAATATGAAAATAGCAAAGTACATGGTCCGTTTTAGGGAGAACTTTGGCAACGGCTTTCATCAAAGCGGGGTCCTTATCGGTGATAATCACCTTAGGCATGTTGCGTTTTGAGGTCAAAAGACCAACCAACATCTCAAGTGTCCAAATGAAGTTATTCTCTCTTTCAAAGGAAAGAAAGGCAAACGCAACCAAATAGGTCATTTTTGTAGAGGTGACACCAACAATCTCAAATAAAGGCATTCGGTAGGTATTGGTTTTGTAGGTGGAGTCCATGACCAAAACAGTGGGAAAAGTGTTAAGCATATCAATTGAATCCGGATGAGCAAAGAATAAATCTTCAAGAGTAGTTTCCTCGCTATTTGCTCTTGTGAAATAGACATATTGATGCTTCTCCAACTTTGTAATTAAGTATTGCAACTCCGTCTTGTCCTCTCTTTGCCCCTTGCGCCATCTAGTTCGCGCATTATACACTTGCTTGATGAGTGTCAAACTTTCTTTGTTTTTTCCCTTCAAATTCGTGAGAATATTCCTAGGCTTTGCCAAGCTCTTTGTCATGTCGATAACTCTTTGCTTCTCCTCCGCTTTTAGTCGACCCGCAAAAAGGTGGCCGGATAACTTTGGCGCCAAGTCATGGTTGTGAATTCCACAAAGCATTGCAATTCACCAATCTTGAGTTTTTTTTTTATCAAAGAAGCATTTCAACCTAAACGGACAATTACATTTCCTTGTGCCCGTGCCTTCAAGCTTCGGTTTCTTCCTCGTCTTAGGTGGCTTGTATTCACCACTCCTCTCACATCGCATCGTCATGTATGGCGTTATTGTACTAGATTTATCTATAGAAATAGTAAATCCGGCCCTAGCCGCTTGTCGACGAACTCAACCAAGTAATTCTTCTTGATCTTTCCATCTTTCAATTGTTGTGAAAAATGATGTTTGCTTCACTAACACGAACACCGGTAGGTACCGGTTTACGATTTTCTTCAAAGTTACCGGTAGGTACCGGTTTTGCTTGGTTGTTCACAATGTGAGCTTCAACTTGAAAAGGAATTTTCACTTTAAACTTCACATCATTGGTTGGTTTGCCTTCGCCGGAACCTACGCCTACGCCGGAAGCTTTGTTTTTGCCCGGTTTTGGCTCAACGCCATCCTCCGCCACATTTTCAACCATGCCACTCAATGTCTACTCAATAAAAAAAAACCAAGAAAAAATAAATAAATAACTTGGGCCGCAAGCAATGCAAGTAAAAAAAGTGGCGCAAAATTTCAAAATTTGGGCATCACAGTAGCGTGAATTAACCCACGCTAGTGTTAACCTTCTGCGTGAGTTAACTCACGCAACACTTACAACTAGCATGAGTTAACTCACGTTCAGCCCTATCACCTACTGGAAAAAAATGACGTAAGTTGCAGAAAAACCAGGAAAAAAGGATGAGTTTTGACGGTACATTACCTGTCTTTGATGCTTCATGAACGTAGAAACTTGCTTCCTGACGATTTGCAATGATTTGGAACGAAGATTTTGATCCAAAAATTCACACTTTTTGGGTTTTTGGAGGTGGAGGGAAAGAAAAAATGGAGATTTATGGTTGCATGCTGGGTTTTGAACGAAAATAATACTCAGCGTGAGTTAACTCACGTAGCGCATGTTAACTTACACAGGGGCAATTCGGACATTTACTTTGGGAATGAGCATAACCATTTGGGTAAAGAGCATAATTCTTTAACATTTGTGAAAAGATTTTTTTTTTTACTAAATTAAAAGAAAACTTTTATAAACAAAACAATGGATAGGGTGATTTAGTGTTTCAATTGAATTAAGAAATTAAGAATAACACTAACAATGTATTTTTTTAAGATACTTTTTATGGTTAAAATTCATTTGGATTTTGTTGGATTTATATAGAACTCATATAATTTGGTGTGACTCGTGTAAATTGATATCAATAAAAGAAAATGTGTTAAATAATGTGTTGAAGTAATTTCATAAAATTTTGATATAAAAAATTATTAGTACAAGATGTTGGTAGAAAGGATCTAAAGAGAGGAAAATTGATAATGGTTTTTTTTTTTATGATTAGGAATTGAACTCAATATTCGGAGTTTACAATACTCATATACATTGTGTCCCTTCGGGGACATTTGATAAAATTGGAACAATACTCATATACATTGTGCACCAATCACTTTCGTTAGGCCTTATTTGTAAAAAAAATGCAGATTTTCAATTTTTTTTTTTAGTTTAAGAATATTTATCTGATCATATACATATGCAAATTTATCTGATCCTATATATGCAAACTTACATTTTTCTATTTTAAGAATATTTATCGAATCAATGATCATACATATGCAAATTTACATTTTTCTAATTTCAGAATTAGTCTGAAAGAAGTATGCATTTTAGAATGATTGCTTTGAAAAACTTGTCGTTTCTTTGTGGAAAATTTATTTATCTTTGTTTGCTTTGATTTTGTAGTTATCTATATGATGAATGGCATAATTCTCTTATTAGTTTACATGTGATTGGTTAAAGCATAATTGAATCACAAGTATGTTCGTAGGACTTTCAGTTTTTCTTTACTTTTTAGATTTCCACACAACCATTGAAGCATCAACAATGTTATTTACACATTGAGGTTGGTAATCATGTTCTTTTTATCACACCCTTTGATGAGTTACATCCGCCAACTACAATTTCAACCGCACTTTGACCTATCCCACTTATGGTGATGTTTTGAAGACACCTTCTCTTAGTATTGAACCATCCGGTTGAAAGTGAAACCACCATAGTGTCATCAGAATAATACTCATTGTCACATGTTGGAGGGTCGTTACCATCTCTGCCTTTTTTGAAAATGTTAAGTGTGAGATATGACTTAATGCAACTAGACACAGATGGTAAACATTTGTATGTGTGATATTTTTTACTTGGCACATAACATAAGTCATTCTTATGATTGCTCAAGTTGGTTTATCAAGAAAAGCTGTTGGATAAACTATTATAGGATAAATTGGTCGATTTTATTCTGTTTTTTGTTTCTTTCATAAAATGAGTTTGTCATCAATTGACTGAGGAAAAAACTAAAAAACATGTCAATGGTTGTGTGATGTTGTTTGTTTGGATGAAAAGATTTTGAAACACTTTTAAAGATTTAAATTTATTTTGAAGACATAGTGGGCTAGTTGCATTATTGTTAACATTTGCAGTGTCTCCAACTCAAGAAATAATGAGTTGATGTTTCATATTGTTACTGAAGTGTCATTTTTTTTTCCAGTACAATACCAAATTGTCATTTATAAATTTAGTTCTTTTTTATTTCATCACTTCATTTTTTCGTGTAAATAGGAAACTAAAAAGTTAGACACAAAAATTTAAAATGAAAAATTTTGGCTAATCACAAGGAGTAGCTAGTAAAGCAGGAAAATTAACAGTTGATATTTCAGCCACTTATAAAAAGAAATTGGTACAATAACCACTTATAATTTACTATGCATTTACATATAACATCAACAATTTAATTGTTTATCAATTAATTTAATCTTCCCTCAAAAAAAAAACAATTAATTTTATCACTCACTTTATTCTCTAAAGTTTTATTCTCTAAAGTGAGTTACTCTAGAGACCTTAGAGGAGTATGGTCAAACTATGAAATAGCTTTTTATAAAACAAAACAAATTTTATTTCAAGATTATGTGTACCGTTATAGATAATAATATGGATGTCCACGAGTATTAAGAAGAAAAATATTACAAAAACACTCATTTATATTAGATATTGTATTATTTTCTTTTTAGGTAGAGATATTATGTTCTTAGGTGTTATGAAATAAACAAAAGAATAGAAAATATCATAAAATATAAAAGAAGGAAAGAAAAAAATTGAGAGGAAGAGAGTATTGCATTAAGCTCTTCCAATTAGTTTATAACTTTTAAGATGATTTAAGTAGTCATGTAAAACTAAAAAAAATAAAAATATATAGTAGTGCAAAACCTGTTCATTGACCTCAAAAACATTCCTATATCGGGGTAGTTGTCATTTGAGCTAAACACGGCAGGCTAGAAATCATTGTCTTGACCCAAAAACTAACCCCTACCCACTGATTTTTGATTCATACTCCGATTATCATTTACTTCACAATTCACAAATATTATGTTTCCTATATATATACCCTACTAAATGCTCCATCATAGCATCAAACATTAAGAACAAGAACTAAGAGAAGAAACATATAGAGTTGCACAGAAAAAATGATGAGATTTTGCCCTAAAGTTTCTTTTCTTTTAGTGATTACTCTTATTTTAACAAGTTGTGTGTATTCTGAAGCTCAAAAATGTCGTCCAAACGGTAGAATTAGGGGAAAGAAAGCTCCATCTGGACAGTGCAACAAAGAGAATGACTCTGATTGTTGTGTACAAGGAAAGATGTACACAACTTATGAATGTTCACCATCGGTGTCCACTCATACTAAGGCATACCTCACACTTAACAGTTTTCAGAAAGGTGGAGATGGAGGTGGCCCTTCAGCATGTGATAATCAGTACCATTCTGACGACACTCCAGTCGTTGCACTTTCCACAGGATGGTTCAACGACAAAAGCAGATGTCTCAACAAGATTACCATAAGTGCAAATGGCAAAAGTGTAGTGGCCACGGTGGTTGATGAATGCGACTCTACAATGGGATGTGATGAAGAACATGATTATCAACCTCCTTGCCCAAACAACATTGTTGATGCTTCCAAGGCTGTTTGGAAAGCCTTGGGTGTGCCTCAAGATCAATGGGGTGGCCTTGACATTACATGGTCAGATGCTTGAGTGTAGAAGATGACATTGTATGTTTGTGTTTGTGCTGTAATATTTATGTGATATTGTTTGCTTTATTTCTCATCCAGTGTGTATATTATGTAAATGTTATCGGTGTTCATTCTGTTGTAAATTAAGAAAATTCAATACATTTTCCATGGTTTTAAAATGTGAAGTGCTTCATATGACTGCAATAATTCAGTTGTAGTAATGGTCTGATGCTCGATTGTAGAAGATGAAATATGTGTTTTTGTGTTGTGATAATTATGTGATATTGTACTTTTATTTCTCATCTTATGTGTATTATGTAAATGTTGACCAGTGATCATTTTGTTATAAATTAAGAAAATTAAAAACATTTAACTTGGTTTTAAAATGCGCACTGCGTCACCTTATGATATGTCTGCTCTATTTTAACTGTCGTAATGTTTGCAAAGTGCATAGCACTATTGTATTACGAAAATCACAGAAAATTTGCATTTTTTTTTTCAGGGCCAAAGTTTTGAAATTCACAAAAAATCATAATATAACTTGGCACAAAATAAGGGATATAGAAATTCTTTGGCAGGCTACAAAATAGGAGCATTAAACTACAATTTCGTTAGTCCACAAATCATTGCTTTCTCAATTTGTCAATGGTTAAAGCAGTAAAGCATGCGTTCAATGGAATTCTAGAGCATGAACATGCAAGTATTTGTTTTCATGGTAGAATAATGCTAGATGTGCGTTCAATGGAAAGCTACAATTTGTAATTTCTAAGTTTTCGAGGTGAAAAGCTTCCAAACATGCCGGTGGAATTGATTTGCCGCTGCCCCAATCATAGGTTTGTGGATTATGTCGCCCGAATAAGCATTGAGCCATTTACTCGTTCACAGTAATATAATACCTTATGTTCATCTTTGAGAAAATGTGAAGTTTCTATTTACAATTCAAATATTTTTGTATCAGAAAATAATAAACCAACCTTGATGTCATTCTTCCTGCAAAAGATGTGCTTAGGTGGCCACAGATATGAAAAATGTTGAATTGATTAGACAAAACTACTCATTTAACAAATAAAAAAAAAGTTGCCAATTCTGATGCTGTTGTTGAATCCAGTTTCAAATTAGATAATGCTACCTCCAGTTATTGTAATAGTTTTAATAGCATACATATGAAAAATGACATGTAATCTCCATTGTTAAAACTTAAAGCAAAGGCTACTATCGGATAAACAGAATCTTAATCATTTCAATACCAATTTCATTTAAGATGTTGTAGAACTACAAAACTAATTAGAAATTTAAAGAGTTGGTAGGCATGGAGCAAAGATGTCAGACACTTGTCCTACAAAGTAATTCTATCTTCTTCAACCCTTGTAAGGGAAAATTTAGATACAAGTACACTACATTCAAAATGTTGGGAAATCATCCAGCTTTAGATGCCTCACGGGTAGATTTCGGTGCTATATTCTTCCTCAAAAATTCAGACAACCTTTGAGTTGTGGCTCGACCTCGTTCTAAGCAATGGAGGTAATCGTCCACTAAAAGAAATCAAACAGAAAACTAGTTATTATTTCACATATTAGAAAATCAAACCTACAGACGGATTCTATGAAATCATGTAATAGAGTATTAGGTAAATCTGTGGAAAACAGAAGCATAAGGAACACTTGGCATCAATATTTCTATTGAAGGACTAACTAGAAAGACATAAAGGAAGTGTAGCAGAATACCTGACATAGCACCATGTGTAACAGATGTGATGATTCCATGTGCCATGGGATCGTTGCCCACCTGCGATAATTTCTCTGGGTCGACAGAAACAGTTGTATTTGGAAAAACTAAGTAGGCAAATGCTTTTGATTTCTGCTTGAAAACAAAAAAGCACTGAATTAGAATTGCATACAAGCAACATAGGATCAAGGTCTCCAATTTATGAATTTGTTTAATCCACCAGGACATGAATATAGAAACAACTATGCCTTGTTTATGGGCTTGTGATATAAAAATACTATATGTTGGGTTCAATAAACCTTACAATATGCAATTGAATATTTACAAGCAATTAATTATGCATGAACTTTTTCTTAGATCAGGTATGCGATGTCTATTGGATGCATAATTCTACTCCAGAATCCAATTAGTTAGCTTCATGTACACGCATACACATGAACATTAGTTAGCTTCATGTACACACATACACATGAACATTGGTTTAACTTCTAACTAGTTTAACTGCACAAGTATCACATACAGAATCATGGGAGACTTCACACACAGTAAATACGCATCTAGTTATCCAGCTCAACTAGGAAGCTAGCCATCTATTTCTAGTATGCATAATTGTGTCACATCTAAAATAAATGAGATTCTTTATGTTTTCCAGTAAAAGCAGTTAGGTTAATCAAACCTCAAAGGATGTCAAAGTAATTTACTGAAGTAACAAAAAAAATAAAAATATATATATATATATACACACGAGTCAGTTAGGTTAATCAAACCTCAAAGGATGTCAAAGTAATTTACTGAAGTAACAAAAAAAAAAATATATATATACACGAGTTAGCATTACTTGCAACATCAATGAGGATCATACAACTATATACTAACATTTATCGTACATGAAAGGGTTATGACAACAATTACAGACGAGAGAATATTTATATATTTCAACCATTATCCACAGGGTATCTAAATGCTTCATCATAAATGTAGTGAATGCATATCAAATTTTGTTTAGCTGACTGGTTTCACTAGACATAGGGTGAAAATAAAATAATGCTTTAAAATTGTCAAAAAGAAAAAAAGGTTATACGAACCTCCTCTTCTTTTTTGGAAGGGTCCAATATAATAGAATTACTATCTGTTACAGAACAACATATTGCAACTGCAGAAACAAGAGAAATTATTATTTGTTAACAATATGAAATCTTAGAAGTAATCCAAAATACAATAACTAGCAAGTTTCAACTACCAGCCAGATGTCTTAGGGGTATTCCGGCATCCACAAGTGCAGCGCATGCTGCGTTTATTGCACATGGAAGAAGCTACATATTAAGTCAAGAAAAAGAAGCAAAAGATCCCGAAACATAATTATTAAATATTAATATCTTCAAGTCTCCACTGCTCTTGTGATAAACAAAAAACAAAATAAAAAAATCAAACTAGAGTGCATAAACAAGATGGAAGCAATGGTAAACCTATTTTGTTCCTTCAAAGTTCTAAAAAAGTAAAATGCAGACTCTTGATGTCTTCCAGCCAGTTGAAAAACATCAATAATTGAACAGAAACTAAAATCCTAAGGAACACATGCCACAATGATTTATATCCTAACTAGTAGAACTCAAGATTTTTCCAATCTGAAATAACAATCTTAACGAAAGCAGTTATTGCTACAGCACTACATAGATCATATATTAGAATTAAATTAAATAGGATACAGCACCATCGTCATGGACAACCTGCATTAGAAACAGGATGTTCAGTGTTACAGACCACATATACAAATAAAATATTTTTAACTCTAAGTAGTTAGAGTTAATGAACTAAAGAAGGAAGTGACAAACTTGCCTGGACTATAACAGAAGTGGTGGTGTTGGGATATATAGTACGAATGCAGATGCTTTCCAAGGTTTTCTTCAATATCATTTCATACTCCCTATCCGCTTGACCAACGTGTCCTGTACTAGGCTTCCAAATAACTTCAATGGATGCTTTTTCTGGATTTTCATTCTTCTTGGTTCCGGCTTTAGGTCCATAAACTGCAGCCAGAACTTTCGTTTCTCCTTGAGCCCATGTGGCTGAGCCATGGGCTCGGTGGAGAACAGAATGAGAGCAAGCTAGCGGCCTCAGTTGATTGGGACTCCTTCCATCAGGTCTGTCTATCTCCATGAAATGAAATTGATAAAACTGCCCTTCGTTCTGAATTCACACGGAAGGAAAAAAGCTGCACCATTGACTAGCCACAGTTAGGAACACAAACAAAAAAAGACACAAGAGACAATAACTCAAATAAATAGTAATGTTGTATCTCCTAGGTCTATGAATGTAGGTTTTAGGGGGATTGGTTTTGCCATCCATAAAGGGTTAGCAGTGCAGCTAATTGCCCGCTTGCCTTTCATTCCTGTGTAATTTTCTACAATTAAAATCACAATAACAACATTAAATAAAAAAAAATTCAAAACTCACAAAAACTATCACATACGTAATTAACACACTCTCGCAAATTCAAAACCATTATATAAACTTGTTTATAGCTTGGAATTTGAAAAATTCATCATGACATTTAATGGTTTCAAATAATTAGTATAAACTAAGTATATCAAATAGTTTAATATGACATAAAAGGAAGAATACTTTAGAATTTTTTGTGAAACCTCGGTTGTCTAGAAAGAGGACTTCAACAGTGAGAAAATGCAAAATAAGATGAGGTTTACTGCGACAGTACAAATAGAATAACTCAGTGTATGTTTGGTTTCACTTCTAGAGGGACCAAAATTGATTTTTAAATGTTTGGTTTCCCATGAGTAGAACTGATTCTAACTTGAAGCTAGAAATTGGAGCTTTTGAGTCTAGAATTGATTTTAACACTCAAATGTGTTGTTCAACTCACTTTTACATAAATGTATCAAAATATATATCACTTTATCTTCAACTCACTTCCAACCAGAGTCAATTTTCCAGAATCAATTCACTCAATCAATTTTCATCAACGCAGGACCAAACATTGAATAAAAAATTTTATTTACTCAAATGAAAGACGAATTGAACCAAAAAAAATGCTGCATTAAACCTAATGGAACACAAATTCAAGCTGAAAGGATAAAGACAATGTTGGCAACATATTATCAAACATGTGGAGTGCACTTGAGAACAACAGAGAACAGCGCCACACAAAGTAAAAGTAAACAAAGACAAAAAAACAAACAAATTCCACTGGTCTTATTTGTGTTTGAGAAAGAGAGGCTTACCGTGTTCAATGAAAAACCGCCAGACGGCGAGGGAGGCGACTCCGAACTTGTTTCCGATACGAGGGTAAAGCGGCAGCTGCTTTCTTTTTTTCTTTCAAACTGGCCTTATTTTTAGATAATAAAGTTGTGATTTTTTTCTACTCGAAATTGGCTATCATTATTTATTAATTTTGCTAAACTAATATTTTTTTCTGTACGACTGCATTAAGTTAACAACAATTTAACTTAACAAAATTCATCTAAAATGCAGCGCGTGAATTTAACCTAACAGATTTCCTGTAAAATACAATAATCTCTAATATTTCTTCTCTCACTGATGAGCTTTTCATTCCTATCCTGTTGTGTAATCGTTTGTATATATCTATTGTTTATGTAGACTTTATTTGACAAGTTGTTGTACATTTATTTAATACGTTTACAAACAGAATACCCCAATTTCCATACAAACTCGGCTACCCTAATTTCCATGCAAACTCGACTATATATAGCAAACCCTAAACCGTGTTTCTCTAACAAAAAAAACCTAAATCGTGGTAAACTACACATACAGTAGAAGAATCATATATTTTCATATTTTGATTTTTGCAAATGGAAGGACCTGGCCCTACAACCTTCCTCTCATACCACTGTTTAACTGATATTCTAATTTAACATGCATTTTATCGATATGCATGTTTTTTTGAGAATTGGAATATCCTTTTTGCGTTTTTTGTTTTTAGTTTGAGATGTTTACACCAATTTTGGCAGTCTTCCTATTTAGTTTTGTCGCAATTTCTTGGTCTATTATCTAAGGATTCAGACTGTGTCGTGTAATGTTATGTTTTTTGAACTTAATCTGAACTTTGTTTCGTTCAAAACCTTATTATGTTGTTAGCCTTTATTTCATATGCATACTTTTATTATTTCTTTCTTTGCAAGTAAAGTTGTGCAAGTGTGAATGAATTTTGAGGTGAGAATCACATTTCCTTGGATCGGATTGCATATAGAGGAAAGGGAAAGTGATTATGCAACAGTACTTGGTGGTTTTTTGTTTGGTTAAATAAGTGGTCATTTATTTTACTGGTGGTCATTGTTTTTAACTAATAATATCATCATCAATTTAATTGTATTAATAATTAACTACATGTCAATGTACTAAAATTTTCATATTTCTTTTACCGAATTATTGATAGGATTAACGAATTTTCTTTTATAATATTTTCAGATTTTATACATTTTATGAAGTGTTTTATTTTGTCTACTATGGATTATTACCTGTTATTTTTTTCACCGTTACCAATTATATATTACATTTTATTATTCGTATGTCAATCCCTTAACAATAAACCCGTGTGATGCACGGGTCAACATTCTAATTTAATCTCAATGTTTCTTAGATTATAAAATATGAACTATGTTTAACCTATTTTATTCAGATTCAATTCAACTCACTTTATTAAAATGATATAATTTGAAATTGATAACAAAATTTACTAATCAATCATTTTATTAATTAAACATGATTTCATAATACATTTACATTAATATTAATGTTAACTCATCACATTTTATAATTCAAAAAATATCATATACATTTTATATTATAAAATCCAAACGAGGTCAAATGAAAAAAATAAAAGACGCGCGAGAAAGACGGAGGGATTGAAAAGAAGTTCTTTTGCGCATTGTCCCTCTTAATAGTGCACCAAAGAAAACTCTATAATTATTTTTTAGGATTTGTGAGCAATTGATGAGAGCTCAAGAGCAATCACTAGTTCTAAGAAGTTATAATTTATAAAACTTTTTTTTTGGGATAAGTAGCCTAGTGAAAAATCGAGGAATCCGATGTTTAAATCCTACACTTGTATAACAATGTCCATAAAACTATATAAATCGAGTTGTACTTGCATGAAGTTTTTCTTTTTAAATCTCAAAAATCAAATATATGTAGTTTTCCCTTCTTTTTT
>Ga0228710_1008786_pt1 | contig 14331 bp, 10 predicted proteins | sample MedpolnodulmetaG_FD_177995 | JGI IMG/M metagenome (GOLD analysis project Ga0228710, IMG submission 177995) | Root nodule microbial communities from Medicago polymorpha collected in Santa Monica, California, United States - pink nodules | ecosystem: Host-associated > Plants > Roots > Nodule...
ATTGTTTGTTTGTGTAAAACTATTGTTCTATTCGACATAAAAGTAAAACGAGAAGAGATAGGGCTATTTCGCTTGGGGTCAGAGACATCAACCAAGCGTAACAGCTGCAATCTCTCGACCAAATAATAGATTCTAGACTTTTTAAACGATATTATCACAATCACTCAATAATATCATTCGTGTCCAAATGATATCGTTATTTCTCAGGGATCGTTTAAACATCGATTTCCCAAACATTTAAACGATCATAGAGTCGATTGGATAGTTTAATCGATGATTTCCCAACCGATTAAATTACCCAAAAGCATTAAGTTCTAGATTAAAAGTGATTATCAAATATTAACATCCATGTCTAGAGTGATAACTTAAGATAGATTGCTATTCTATATCTAGATTCAAAATATGTTTCCATATCATTTTCAATCTCAATGAAACAGTAAATGCAAGAATAACAACAATATTGAATAAATTGCTAGAACCATATATTAAATGATCAAAAGATTACATAATAACTTGTTTGAATACCTCAAAACCCACAAGGGTAGATGTAGCTACATATGTCTATGATAGCTATGCAAAGGATGAAGAAAAGATGAAGATTCAATGCCTAGATCCATGATGTCTCAACAAATCTTGGTTTGAATCTACTCCTAACTACCTTGCTTTGTGTTTCTCTCTCAAGAAAAGCCCTAGTCTCTCTCTAAAAACCAAAAAAATATGAAGAATAAAATGTAATTATATTGGAAAGAGAAGAAAGAGCTATTTATATGGGCCAAATTTGGGCTCGTCGCTTAAGCGTACAAATGCACGCTTAAGCGAACTACTGGAAAATCTTCCACTGGCCAATGAGAAGCTGCCACGTGGGACCTTATCCTCTGAAGATGATCAACTTCGCTTAAGTGTACCACAAAGCGTGCTTGTGAGCGAACTTTCCCTTGCTCTCGACATTTTGTACGCTTAAGCGACCGTCTGCATGCTTAAGCGAACAACTGATTTCCATGAGCATCCTGAAAGCATTCTTGAAAGCGAACTGGTTGGCTGCTCACTGGTGCTTGCACGCTTAAGCGACCGTCTGCACGCTTAAGCGAACAGACCTTGGTTCAGGAGCTTCTTTCTTGGTCCTTGTTTGTCATTTCCTGCATAAATTGGGTAGAATCAGACATTTAAGCATAAATGATATAAATACACTCAAATGGTAGCTTTTCCTTAGATAACTTGCAGAACAAGACACTAAAATGCCTAGATTAACACATGAAATATGTTACTTTTGAGCACTTATCACTGACCATCCATTGCAACCACCCATAATTGATTGTCTTCAATCAATTCCTGCTGATGCAGAGGGTGTTTATGAACCAGCTGGGTCAGTTTCTGCAAATACTACCACATCATCACAATCAAACCAACCACAAACAGTTGAATCACTCAACTTTGCCCAAACCCAAACTCAAACTGATTGCAAGATCAACCAGTAAATCTTAAGGACATATTGTGCTTTTACTTTCCCAGAAATTCATGATTATTCTTCAAAAATATAAGAAGATATTGAAAATGGTTATCAAATTTAACTTAGTTAAATCAATCGAAGTCACCTTCGAAATATGAGTGAAAAATATTGCTTGAAATAAACAAGTAAATTGCAAAGATAGTTTAGAAAATAAAGTTAAATTGCATTGATTGAATGTAAATTGGTACACATATTCATACATTGTAACTTGTGGCTCATTTCTCTTTTGAATGCAGATAATTTGAGTGCAAGTTTTTTGTATGATTCGATTGTGACCACTTTCTCTTGCGAGATACTACTATTTATACTAATAGAAAATAACTACCTACATAGAATTTTGAAACTACAACTGCTACCATCGAACAATAAATATCTGTTCGATTCAAATTTCAAACACACGCTCCCTAGAGATATCTGTTGGCTCGATTCTATCCAAAACAAAACTGTTTTTCGATGTACTTTGCCTTTCGAACCAAAAAACGTGTTCCGAATGTTTCTCAACAAGCCTAATTCCGACTAAGTGTCTAAGAATAATAACATTTATTCCTTCAAGTATAAAGTCAGCCTTAGTCTGACTGCATTTAAATCTTCTTTCTGAAAATACAGGCTAACAAATTGCCCCCCAGAAACATCATTTTCGATTTTATCCTTTGATACGGAGAAAAGGGTGTTTTTGACCTTTACCCTTGATAGAAAAAAGGTGTTTTCGATCGAAATGACATCATCATCTGAAGAAGCAGTTCAAATATACCTTTATGGTGTCCCCACCACCACTAGTGGGCCACGTCCCTAACATCATAAACTACCATCTTTTATTCATTAAAAAATTGTCACCATAAGATGCTAACACCTGTCCAAACCAAAAGGCTATAAAACAAGGGTTTTACCTTTCCCTTTCACCTTTCTATCTTCATCAGATTTTACTGTTCCTTCTCCTTCTTCGCAAAAGAGACAAACTCCATAACCAAACTTCAAACAACCGTAGAAATTTCTTGCCATTTCACTGTTTTAAACAACTTAAACATGGCAAACGTAGGAGAATCTTCTCAAATTCCACGTTGCGATGAGCCCGTCAACTTCTCAAAGGAAATTCCAGTTGGCAGTTCTCAGTTTATGGAAGATCCATACATTCAAGCGGCTGAGGAAAAAATCTGGAAATCCTAGGTAATTATTTCGTGCCCTAACTCTTCGCATGCATTTTTAGGACCCTTCCCAGATGACAATGAAGACCAAGAAAAGCTTAGCGCTGTTTTCCTCAGTTCTAACAAACATCTTCCCTTAGTTTTTACCAAAGGTCCTTATGACCTCAGTTTCCTCAGATCCAAATTTAGGACATAACCCAAACATGAAAATAATGAGGAGTATATCTCCTGGTTAAATAAAGTAGAGAAGAAAAAGGGTCAATTTTGGAAAGACCTAGGTATCTTTGACCTTATTCAACTATCTAGGCAAGGACCTAAGTATCACAACGAGACGTTGATTACCGCTCTTCATTTATGGAACCCTTCAACCAGCAGCCTCCACTTGAAATGTGGCATGTTTACTCCTACTTTGTTAGATGTTGCTGGCCTGACTGGTCTAAAACCCATTGGCCATATTTTCGATCCAACTGATCATGGCTCCAAAATCACTTTTGAATTCACGAGACTTGCCTACGGCAATTTTATAATCGACCACCGTGTCACTACGAGTGCTGAGGTGTTTGACAAGGAACATATTTCTTTCTTAACTTATTGGCTGTCTATGTATATTTTTTTGTTCAAGATCTATACAAGTCCCTAAAGGCTTTAAGACCTTAGCTATTCAACTGCACGAGGGGAGAAATATTTGCTTGAGTAAACTCATATTGGGATCCCTATATGAGAATCTGAACCAAGCAGTAACCAGTATCAAAGAGTACCAACCAGGGAGTAGTCTGATCATTCCTGGACCTATTTGGTTGTTTCAACTGTGGCTTTTGGCCACTTTCAGAACCAAACTGGCAGTTTTTCTCCCTACCAATTTCACAGAAGCATATGAGAATAGATCTACTGAAGGAATAGGTTTGGCCATGCTTCGACAGGGCAACGGAAGCTCACAAGAATTATTTTCTATTGCATACAAAGCTCTCTTGGGGTATGATGTATTTTCCCCTTCTTTGGCCCCATTCGCCATTAGGGTCCGCGGGCCAGCTTGGTTCAGAAAGGAATTTCCAGCCACTTCAATCGAGGATGAGGCAGAGACAAATGCCATATGGGAAGCTTATCCGACTCCTATGTTTCTGTCTAGCAGGACAACAACTCGTGATCCCTATGGGATATATGCTTACCAACCAAATCACGTAGCCAGGCAGTTTGGTTTGGTTCAACCAAAGCCTAATTCTTTGTATAAATGTTTAGACAACTTGAGGCAGCCTTTGATTCACTTGACTCCTATGTTTCTTTGTATGAAAACATGAAAAGGATCAAAACATTTTTTTTGAAATTGAGTAAGACACTTGACTACATAAAGCCTACCCGTGAGAAGAGTGAGCATTTGTGATGCAGGAGGATTTTATTAGTAATTTAGTAGTATTTATTATTTAGCCAAATCTTAGTAATTTTCTAGAAATTTCTATTATTATTTCGTTTTATTTTATTTCGGCCCACAGGTTTGTTATTTCTTTCACTATATAAGCAGAACTTATGTAGCCTAAGAGGCACACTTTTATTCATTAATAATATTCGAGACTTTTCGCTCAATTCTGGTGGATTCCGAAAACCCTTATTTTGATAGGTTTGTCGCTTGCAACCCTATTTTCACAAGTTTGTCGCTTGCGAACTTGTTCTTTTCTATCTAGTTACAACTGACGCAGTACGGAAGCGTAGGGTTAGCAAGCGCTAAACCTAGATAGAAAAGAACAAGTTCGCAAGCGACAAACTTGTGAAAATAGGGTTGCAAGCGACAAAACTATCAAAATAAGGGTTTTCGGAATCCACCAGAATTGAGCGAAAAGTATCGAATATTATTAATGAATAAAAGTGTGCCCCTTAGGCTACATAAGTTCTGCTTATATAGTGAAAGAAATAACAAACCTGTGGGCCGAAATAAAATAAAACGAAATAATAATAGAAAGTTCTAGAAAATTACTAAGATTTGGCTAAATAATAAATACTACTAAATTACTAATAAAATCCTCCTGCATCAGTCTCTTCTGTAACGCCCTACTTCTATTAAAGCGATAAAACACGCGAATAAAACATTTATTCAAGAAATAGACACTACGTCTACACATCAACAAAATCCATATGACATGCATTTATAAAATTCACAATACTCGCAACGGATAAGAGTCTACACCTCTAAATATACATGTTATAGGATCCATATACACCAACATATAAATTCCAAATATAACAAGAAAATAAATCTCCACAAAAGCAATAAGTTCAACAAAATGACGACGACCTCCTAATCAGAGCCTAAACTAAGACTCCAAGATAAAAGCTGAGATAGCTCCCGCTATCCAGACGCTCACCATGCAAAACTAAGCCTGCATCCCGTCTACCCGTCCATACAAACAGGTAGGCGGTAAAACCACTGGGGGTAAGCTTCACATCAATCATAATCAATAATCAAAGTTTAAGCATTTGAGCAATTATATATATAAAGACATCATATATAAACATATACATGTATAATTCGACAATTATCACCAAAGTGCAATTCAACAATTATTACACAATGTACAATTCAACAATTATCACACAATGACTCAATGCATGCAATGTTCTAGACTCTTCTAGATGCATGTGGTACCAGATCACCTCGAGGTCGTCACCTTCGATGCATTAACACATCGTATGTAAGATTTCTCACCCCGTCTTACATTTGGATATAAATATCCGTCACCATCACCATCAGTCATGTATGCATGAACATATGACTCGACTCAATGCATATGTTCACACAACAATATCACCACATCATCACCAACATATATGCATATATGAATTCATCAACAATTCATCGCCACAGGACATATATGCAATCACCAACACATTCACAATTCAATTAACATATATGTGTTCACCAATCACAACTCAATCCACAAACATATATGCATTCACTAGCATTAACCTTTTCTATATTCACCAAGCCTCACTTGGAGAGTTTTCATCACAAGTCAAAGTCCATAAGGTATTTTCAAATCAATTTAGAGCCATTGGGAAGCAAATAAAACCCTTAAAAACTTTCATGTTTATGCCAAAGGTCGATTCAAAGCAGAAACGTGTGAAAGGGACGCGAAACACAAAACACAAAAACTGGGCTGAAGCAACTTGCCTCGCAAGTGACTTGCTCGCCATGGCGGGCGAGACGTGCCCCCTGTTACCACATTGCTCGCCGTGGCGAGTAGCCCTGCTCGCCGTGGCGGGCAAACATGGCTCTCTGTGACCACGTTGCTCGCCTCGCGGGCAAGCTTACTCGCCGTGGCGAGTACTGACAGTTGGCTGTCACGAAAAACTCAATCTTCACCCCAAAATCCCAATTTTGAACCCCTCAATTCCCAAATTGATTTCCAGAATTTACCCAAACATTTTCAGACACTAAAAGAGTTTCAAAACCATATGAAATTTGAGCCAAAGCATCTTTCCAATCAAAATTCCCATTTGACCCATTTTTGTAAACACTCACAAGAACACTCCATTTTCTTAACAAATCTCAATGATTATGATCACCCAAGTTTCTAATCATTAATGAAAACTTCTCACAACAACAACAGCAACAGTTCACATGATTTCACAAGATCCATCAACCACCACAACAACAACACCATTTTAAGTGAAAATGCAAAGTATAAGCATAAGCATGTTTTGAGCATGTAATTTCATCATCAATAAATCACTTAACATCAATTTCACACACTCAAACATCATGTTAAAACCTAAGCACGAATTTCACCAATTAAACTCAAGATAATTACTTATACAATAATCACTTATGCATAGAATTTGGGGAAGAAAACTACACTATTGATTATCATTGAAAACTAACTCCCTTACCTTAATTAGCACCCAACACTTGCATAAGCTTCACTTTAGCTCCCAAGTTTCCCTTCAATTCTTCTTCTCTACCCTTTCTTCCTCTAGCCTCTTCTCTATCTTTCTCTCCCAAAGCAAAAGATTATTATATTCCACCCTAGATTCCAATTGCAAGACTTATATAGTTCCCACCTTTGGGCCTAACTCAATCAATTGCTCTAATGGGCTCACAATACTAATAACTAACCCCCCTAGTTTTCTATTCTCTAACGGTTAAAGTTATCGATTAATTACCGGTTTAACTTAATTACCGCTACCGAATAGTAACTTAGTAAAATAATAATGTTCTCCCTAGAAACACTTAAGAAAATAAACCCCACCGTAAAATTACTATTTTACCCTTGCTCTCAAAATTACTAAGATACCCCTGAGTCTAAAATGACCATATTACCCTTCTACACCGAAACCACTAATCCTAACCCAGAATATACACAGAGGCAACTAATCACATATAAGCACATATAACACACATAATTAAATAATAAAATAAATATAGCGAAAAACGGGCTGTTACAGGAAGCACAGAAAACCGTTAGATCTACGATCTGACGGTTCACACAGTGAGCTTGTAATAACAACACAAAAGAAAAAAAAAAGCAGGAAAAACAACTAAAACGAATCACAGCCGTCAGATCTACAATCTGACGGTCCCAACCAAACAGATACATAATAGTAGAAACATGAAAACACATATGATTAAAATAGACTCATCATCGGCCATTGGATGAAATATCCAACGGCCTAGATCTCGAAGGCTCATCTGGACACCAAAGGTCCATGTGTATGGGAATACCAAAAAAACAACACTATAAATTTGAAATCCAAACAAAAAAACCACATAAATCAAAACAATTCTCTCTCTAAGTTAAACTTAGAGAGAGAAGCTCTCTTCTCTTTCTAAGAAAGTAGGTCGGAGAAGAAGGAAGAAAGAGGTTCCGATGCGGCGGCCGGCCGGTTTCCGGCGACGGAGCCACCGCGTCGGAGAACTTAAACCTCTTCTCCTCCTTCTCCTAAACACGTTTTCGAAAGTAGTTTTCACCAAATCAACACAAATAATCCTAGATCTAACAAATTGAACTCGAAAAAAAAGTGTCCAACGAAGAACAGAGATGAAGAACAAAGTTGTTACCTCTTTGAATCTGTTAAGATCTGGAGATATTTCTTCGGAAAACTTCGGAAAAACTTCGATTCAAGCTTGGGTGAGCCAATTTTGGTTCAGATCTGCTCTGGTTGTTGTTGTGTAAGTTCGAAAATGATATGGTGGTTGTGTTGGAATCCGAAAATGGTAGTGTTGCAGTACTACTTGATTTTCGAATTCTTTGTGGTTTGGTGATGAATTTCGGTTTTGTGGTTATATGTTTATATCAATTGCATTTTTCTGGAAAATTGTTCTTGATGTTCATCCCTTTTGTTTTGATTTTTCTTGCGTTTGATCTTAGAAAGGATGAGAGAGAAAACAGGTTTGTGTTTGCATAGTAAAAGTTGCGGCTGCTAATGATTTTTCTCTGACTTTTTCCTCTGACTGCAGCTAATGATTACTTAAATAGTGACAGTCTAGGGTTCTGACCCACACATGCATGGACGAAAATGCCCTTAGGCTGGACAGCAAAACATAAAATGTATTTGGACCTTGGACTAAAATTAAATCAAAATGAGATAATGACAATAATAAAAAAGGAAAAATAAAATACAATACTAATGTAAAAATAAAATAAAATAAAAGTGGTAAAAATAATAAGATCTAAAACTGTCCCTTTCGGTAACCAAATGAGGTATTTTAAAATACCTCTCTGCCGAAATTTCGTCTGAGACGACAACTACTCGGCTTTTAAAATACGAATACAAACCTTTTTTTTTAAACTGATAAACAACGAATAAAAATCTAAAATACGAACAAAAAAAAATTAATTATCTAAAGAAAGAAACTAAATGGAATTTAACTGCTTACGAAACGAATAAAATATTTTAACCATCTACGGTACAAATAAAACGTTTAAATACTTCAAAAACGAATAAAAGAACGTGTAACTTATCTAAAAATAAAGCAAAGATCCTGGCTGTTTAAAATACGAATAAAGACTTTAAAACACGAATAAAATTTTCAACTGGTCAAAATTTGGGGTATGACAATACGATATTAAGAAAATCATTTTTTTAGAAAAAAATAATATTACAAATGGTATTCAATTTTCCCCTAAAAGATATTGAGGGCCTTCGCCCACAAACATAGGGACGTCTCTGAGACGAGAGTACAACTATTAGTCGAAAATTGCTTTTCTGACATCAAAAAGTTCCTAAAAATATATGGAAGTTACAAAATTGTCCCCGGCGGTAGTCAACTGCAACAGGTTCCCAGCTGCAGTTAACTACCGCTGGCTCCCAAATGCAGTTAACTCCAGCTGGCTTTGCTGCACTTAAGTGCACTTCCAGATAGATAATCAATTGTGATTTTACGCGTTACTGTAGAAAAATCAAAATAAATCGAGACTTATTCGGAATGTTATGAAACTTTATAGACCCTCTATATGTATTTTTATAGAGATGTCTACCTAAACCAGCTCAAAATTCAATTTCTAGGTTGTCGTTTTGATGTTTTGGTTTCTTGAGTTTTTGGCACATTAAAAATTCATATTTAATCCATTCGTTGTCGGAAAATTCTAATTTTTTGTGGGAATTTTTTTTTTATGTCCTTAACATGTGTTCAAAAAATAATGAAAAAAATTCAACCTCTATATAACTTTTCCGGACGCGCAGTTGGAAAAATATTGCGCTTTTACGTGTTTCGATAAAAAATTCAAAATAAATTAAGGTTTAGTCGAAATACTATGTAAATTTGCAGATCCTCTATAAATATTTTTATAGAGGTGGCTGGAAAAAAAAAGCAGCTCAAAATTCAATTTTTAGGTTGATGTTTTTGTGTCTTGAGTTTTCGGCTCGTTAAAAATTCATATTTAATTTGTCCCTTGAAAAATTCAAACTTTATGTGGAGAAGTTCTTTTTTGTCCCAAACATGAGTGCAAAAAATCGTGACAAAATTCAACCTCTAGGTCCCTCTTAGTCGGAATGTTACGAAACTTCACATACACCTCTACAAAAATACATATAGGGGATGTGCAAAGTTACATAGCATTCCGAATAAGTCTCGATTTTTTTTCCGACCCAAACGCGCAAAATCAGAATTGATACTTTACCAGGAACCAAACTTAAGTACGGATGAGCCAACGGTAGTTAACTGCAGCTGGGAGCTGGCCACGGCAGTTAACTGCAGCTATGAGCCAGCGGCTGCAGCCAGAAAGACTGAATGATAGTTAACTACTGTTGAAGGCAATTCTGGAATTTTTCATATATTCTTGGGTATTGAAGTAAAAAAAAAAGCAATTTTCCTACGAGTCATGGCGTGATAAATACGTTAGTTATGATATTGGACCAAACTTTTTATACTGTCGGTTTCATCATAATCATAACTAGTAATCATAATAAAACAGATACTAACATTTTAGCTTGGAAATCGGTTTTTTTTTTTTTTGGGGGTAGAAAACTGGAAGATAAGCCAATGCCAATATCTATGTGGACCAACGTATGATAGTGCTACATTGATATTCAATTTTACTAACATATTTGAAATGGAGGGAGTATTAGTTATGAGTTGGGTAGCATTTAAATGACATTGAGGTGATATTGGTAATATGGCTTGACTTCCAGCTTGAGAATCGTGTCTATTGGGGTAGAAAATATATATGACCCAGTACTGATGTTACTACACCAGTCATTCATGATCATATCGGTGATCATATCGGTATTAGTCCTGCCATGTTTAATAGGTTCGTTATGATATGACAAATACAAAATTTCAGCCTGGCAATCGTTTCTTTTGGGGTAGAAAAGTCGAAGATAATGCCAACGTCAAACTATGTGGACCAACTGATGATAGGGCAACTTATCTCCAATTTGGCTTAGCTTCCGTAAATTAGATAATATCCCAATGGAAGACTTTTCGGTAAATGGAGGCTTAAAATTTTGATTGCCTCACTCTTATAGAAACTTATCGCTTATTTTATATTCTGCTAACATGCAAGACACTTTTCCAATTTTTTGTTCTCTCCTTTTTCATTTTTTAATCTCATTTCTTTTAAATTTAGTAAAGAAGAGAAAACTTAGAAATAAAAATATTTAAAATAAAAGTTGAAATTGAAATAAAAATATCACACATAAAACCCTGTCAACTTTGTGTTCTGGTATTGGCTAACACGCAAACCAAGATATGTTTCAAGTGACTCATTCAACAAGGATTGTAGGCGTCGTGGCACGAACCTCTCCCGAAACCGCATGTGAGTAGAGCCTAAGAGCAATCTGGCTCGTGGCAAGGATGCCATACAGGACTGCATGTGAATTGCTCTGGTTTGTGGCATGGACCTCACACGAGGCCACATACTCACATTTGTCCTGGAAAGACTACAATTGCGTCTTAAGGACAACTGTCCACGTACAGGTAGAAGGACCAAAATAGGGTTGGGAATAGGCCATACTGGTCTATAGGGGCCTACAGCCTGACCTGTTTTGGCCTGGCCTGACCTATTTAGTTGATAGGCCTAGGCTTAGGCTTTTTAGAAAGCCTATTTAGTTAAATAGGCCGGCCTATTAATATTTATTTATTAAAAAATGTATATTTTATATTAAAATAATTGCATACATTAAAAATATAGACATCTTTTTCTCTATCTATTAGTCCCTTAATAAGTTTTGTTATTATAGGCTTTTAAGTATGCTTTAATCTAGTCAAAATTTACTTGTAGTGAAATAGGCTTTTAAGTAGACTTTAAGGCCTGTTTAACATATTTAGTAGGCCAAATGAACTATTTGATGGGCTTAATGTAAAGTAGGCCTATAAGTAGGCTTTCAGACCAGTCCAGACTTTTAAATAGGGCAGATCAAGAAAAACGGCTTATGATAGGCCATAGGCCAGGCTCAGACTTGTAAATTTTTTCGTAGGCCAAGCTCAGGCCTATCAAAGCCTGGCCTGACCTGGCCTATTCCCACCCCTAGACCAAAACCTACTCTAAAAATAATAACTCATAAACATTGGGTCAGGTACGCTCACTTTTACCCAAGTATACCTATCATTCCATAATAGTGTATGTAAGTACACTGTCCCCGTTCTCACTGAGAAGAAGGATGCAAGTGACAGAAGTGCCTCACTCTAAGTCCATTCAACGCCATAATCCCAAGGATCTCAAGTCTAACAGAATTAATGGCAACTTCAATGGGGATTAAACCTCAAAATTAAATTTTTCATTCCATGGTTAACACATTTCTTCATTCAACGGTCCTATACTGATACCCTTCCCCACAAAACAATTCAGAAAAAGAAACCAAAAGTACTCATTTACTCACCAAATACCCCTTCGACGGAGGACTTATTCACTACCTATGTCGTATACATAAAGAAATATGCTTCAAACTGCTGAGGAATACTGAATCTTCTGACAATTTCCACCTTCTGCTGGTGGGAGAACCCCAGTTTCTCTCTCCATCACCGGTGGATACCAAATATCTAGAGGACCCTCGATTAACTCTCCCTCAAGAGAAAATTAAGGCTTCGGAGTACAACATTTCACCCTTTACGAAGAAAAAGAGACGACCGTCCATGTCCTTCAGCAACCTAGATATGGTCAATGGGACACCTAATATCCACGTCCTGATGGTGATTTGAGTCGTGATTGCTAACTACGACGTCCAACGTGTCACTGTCGACCAGGGGGACACATGAAAGATAATGTGTCACTAGCCTCATCCACACTATTAGACTTACGAAGATCGACATTTCCTCCTATGAGGGTGGTGACCCCCAAGGTTTCGACAAGTCATATTCGAGTCCCCTTGTGAAACCAAAAGTACTCATTTACTCACCAAATACCCCTTGTGAATTTTAGACTTATTTTTTGGGCTAGGCTCTTCGTCCTGCCTTGAGTACGACCTTGATTGTTGGTTTCATCATAGTCATAATAAAAACAAAATACTAACATTTCAGCTTGGCAATCGTTTATTTTGGGGTAGAAAACTGGAAGATAAGCCAACGCCAATACCTATGTGGACAAACGTATATGATAATGCTACATGGATATTCAATCTTACTAACATATGTTGAAATGGAAGGAGTACTAGTTATGAGTAATATGGCTTGACTTTCCAATTTGAGAATCGTGTCTTTTAGGGTAGAAAGTATGGTCTCGTCGTCATACTACCCGCTCATGTTGCGACACCAATGCTAATATACGTCTCTTATGATATGAGTGCTTTCGTCGTATAATAAATTAAAAACAAATACTAACATATTAGCTTGATAATCGTTTCTTTTGGGGTAGAAAACTCGAAGATACTAGAAACACCAAACAATGGACCAACGTATATCATCAATTTGGCTTTGCTTCAGGGATGCGTTGAGTTGAGACCTCACATAATCAGTAAATTAGATATTATCCCAATGGAAGACTTTTTCTGTAAATGGAGGCTTAAAATTTTGATTGCCTCACTCTTGGAGATTTCACATAAATTGAAGATGTATTAATAAAAATATAATTTTGTAACGGATAACTTTGTGTAAAATTGATATAGTTTTGATAGTCCTATCAAGGGATGATAAATGGATCAACCCGTTCCGTCGTGAATCTGTCTAAAATCGGACAAAGTGAGGAGGACCAATTAGAGGTATAGTCATAGAGTTGCAAATCCCATTCCGCCCGTTTATCACTTCTACTAACGGATTGGCGAGGGTTCGCTGTCAAATTTTTGTAAAATAATGTTATTAATTAAAAAAAAGTAAAATGTGTTTAAATAAAGACCAAGAAACCAACATTTTTAACCAATGAATCTACAAAACAATATTAAAATTATCATTCAAACATCCTTGATTCATCATAAAAAATCTAGAGTACACCAACAAGGCAAGAAAAATGAATACCTTATTTTTAGTCCAAAAAAAAAACCGTTAAAAAGAGAGTTACATCAACGGATTAGTCATGACTTACAAAAATTGGATTACCTTTGTTTACAAAACTACTAACAAATTCACACAAAAATTGTCATATTAGATTATTTCACACAAACTTAAGAGAAGTTATACACAAATGTCAACTAATCTATCTATATTTAATATCATAATTTCAAAAATGCCCTTGCATTATTTCTTTAAGATTAATGTTGCGAGGAAATGACCATTACCATTAGAAAAAGGTTAGTAAAAGTATTTCGTTTTTACATGAAATTAAAATATGAAATGTATAACATTCTCAGCAAGAAGCCAACGGTCGGAAGATGTGGACAAAGGTGAAGCTATATATAGGCCTTCTTCATGCCCTCAAATGGGTTCAAGAGCTTGGTTATGATAAGGTGGATTTTGTGCTTGACTCTCAAACGGTAGTGGTCAAATTTAAGAGTAAAAGTGAAGTGTTTCTGAGCTGGGCGCTAATATCTAAGACTTTAAGTGTATACATAGGTCCTTTTTCTCAAACACTTGTGGCCAGTTTACTAAGAGAAAAGTCAATGAAGTTGCTCATGTATTACCAAGGATGACCACATCTCCAACTAGTTTTTGCATTTTTACCGATATACTCATTTGTATTTGTACTATTATTAGTAATGAAAATGAGGTGAGCTATTTCCAGTAAAAAAAAATTCAATAAGTGTATTATTATTATTATTATTATTATTATTATTATTATTATTATTATTATTATTATTATTATTATTATTATTATTATTATTATT
>Ga0228710_1008787_pt1 | contig 14330 bp, 15 predicted proteins | sample MedpolnodulmetaG_FD_177995 | JGI IMG/M metagenome (GOLD analysis project Ga0228710, IMG submission 177995) | Root nodule microbial communities from Medicago polymorpha collected in Santa Monica, California, United States - pink nodules | ecosystem: Host-associated > Plants > Roots > Nodule...
TAAATATATATATAATTAAAAAATATATATATATATATATATATATATATATATATATATATATATATATATTGAAGGCTCCATAAGAGCAAATATATTGTTATATGGAGTAATAGAATTACAAACTGATAATGCATTATATGATATCCAGAAGAGCATAATATGAAACTAATTTCATAGAAATTTATTATGTTTCAAGGATATCATTGTAAATTGTTATCATATTGAAGAAAAAAATGTTAAATATCTCCATATTACGAGATATACTTTGGAGAAAATAAGTGTGGTAAAAAGAAATTATCTCTAATTTATACTACATTTATATTAGTGCAATAGAAGCACATATTATTGTAAACCTGAAGTTTACATTATATTATTAGTACAATGGAAGCACAATTATTGTAAACAATAAGTACACAAATTGTTGGCAAGACCGGTTGGGTAATCCAGAATCTATTATGATGAAGAAATTAATTAAAAAAATGGACATATATTGAAGAGTCAGAAGATTCTTCAATCTAGTAACTATTGTGTGTTACTAGTTCCCAGAGAAAGTTGACAATTTAAAAGAACGAGTCTTTCACTTATATAAGGTTATATAAAGTATAATTTGTAAATTGATACTGAATAACTGTTAGCATATGCTCATAAAAAATGGACTTGAAGATCCATTCTTTAGACGTCTAAAGTTAATTGTATAATTGATACTTATCAGACCATACCTTATAAACTCTAGTTTGGTTAGAGACCATGTCTTATAAACTCTATTTTGGGAATCAATAATCTTGTATGTTGAGATGTTGATCTGCATCAAGCCAACACATTATATATATGTCCTCCCTTTAATCTATCATTGGTTTTAGGTTAACAACCTGACATTTCTCATCTAAATAGATTTTGGATGTGTTGTGTATATCACAATTGCTCCGACATAATGCACTAAGATAAATCTTGAAAGAATATTGGGAAAATATATTTGATATGAATTTTCATCTATCATGTTGAGCCAACTTATTTACAGTCCAACAGGTTGATTATCAATTAATGGATTAGTTTTCCCAATATTAGGGGAAGATAATAAGCAGCTGAAAATGTGAACCTGAAGTTCAAATAAATTATTTGAAAGGAAATATTATTGTCTCGTCTAGATCATCAAGATATAACTCATTTGCAAAGGTAAATAAATCAAATATCAGTTGCTAATGCTCCAAATGAAATAGATGTCCTTGTCGGATAATCTAGTATGCAAATGAGTCTCAATTGTGCATGAAGCATGGTAGATCAATCAGTTCCAAATATAAAAATCCTCGAATAAGAAAAGGAGCTTAAAAGAATGATAACCCAAACGAGGATATAGAAACTCTAAAAGTGTTATCTGACATAATTGATTTTTCAGTTCCAGAAGAACTAATCAGGTACCTGAAACTTATGAAATATTGATAAATTATGTCATGAAGAAAAGATCTCAATGGAATGAGATGGAACCGAAATGAAGTCAACGTCGACGTGTTTTTGAATATAATATAGCGCTATATGTGATAAGTAATAATGAGGATCATGAGTTAAAGTCTATAGAAAAAGAAAATATATAAAGATGAAAAGAGACAATTCCAGTGAAATCTGTAACAATCCGATTTTCGTTAGATTTATTTTAATTAATTTTTATGTGTTTATATGTGCTTGTACGTGAATAATTGTCTCTATATGTATTTTGGTTGAGATTATTAAAATTCGGTGTTAAAAGGGTATTTTAGTCATTTTGGAATTAGGGGTATTTTGGTCATTGTGTGAGCAAGGGTAAATTAGTAATTTCACTGTGAGGATTATTTTTAGTTTTTCAAGTAGGAACCATTATTTTTACTAAGTTACTAGTGGGTTGTGGTAATTAGTTAAGAGTCGGTAGCTATTCGTTATTTTTAACCGTAAGTGGGTAGAAACTTTGTGAGTTAGTTAAGGAGAGTCTTAAGCCCATTATGATATTTTAAGGGTTGAACCAAATAGTGAGGAGCCTATTTAAACTCTAGTCTTTGAGGAAATTAGGTCACATAGAATCATTTGTTCATTTTCACATAACTTTTGAGAGAGGTAGAAAGAGAAAGAGTTAGAGGAAGAGGAAAAGGGTTAAAAGAAGATCTAGAGAGAGAAAGCTTGGATTGGAGCTTTGGAGCAAAAGTGAGGCTAGGATTTTAATTCTTGAAGGTTTGAGGTAAGGGGGATAGTATTCTATCATAATCTTTTAGTATAATCTCTTTTCTACTTAAAACCCATAAGTGCTTAATTGTGAAAAGTGATTATTGTGAATTTAATTGTTGAATTTCGTGCTCATGTTTTGATGCAATGTTTGGGTATGTGAATTTAATGATAATTAAGTTGTTGATGTTGAAATTACATGTTTAAGATGTATATAGGTTAATACTTTGTATTTTGCTCAAAATTGGTGAAGTATGATATTGTTCTTGTTGGATTGTTGATAAATTCATGGTTAATTGTTGTTGTTGTTGTTGTTGTTGTTATGAGATGTTGCTGTTGATGATTGATGCTATGGGTCTTCATAATCATAGAGTTGTGGTGTGAATTTGAATTGTTTTTGAAGGTTTTATGAAAAATGGGTGAAATGGTGATTTGTGATGGAATGCTGTTTTGATTCAAGTTTTATATGGATTTGAGTGCCTTTTTATGTTCATAAACGTTTAGACAAACTTTGGGGATGAATTTGGGTATTGGGGAATCAAAATTAGGGTTTTGGAGTGAAAATCGAATTTTTACCGAGAGCTGACTGTCCAAGCTCGCCATGGCGAGTAAACTGGTGGCCATGGCGAGTGAAGTAGTCTGTCCAGCTCGCCATGGCGAGTAAATGGTGGCCATGGTGAGTTGCTCAGTACAGTAACTCATGTTTTTGTCGTTTTAGGGTGTTAGGGTCAATCCGAACCATTCCAAACTAATTCTTTTTATGTAATTAAATGTAATTAAGCTTTTTAAATCTCTGTAAACATCAATTGAATTGATTTGAACTTGGTTTGATAAATCATACCTCAAACTTTTGAAAACGCCAAGGACATCAATTTTTCCGAAACTTGTTTTTCTTAAGGAAAAGGGGTGGGGTTAAGGTTGTATATTGACTTTATGAATTCTAAAAATGGCTGTGATTGATTTCATTGAGTTTTAACTTGTTTTGCTTTGAAAATGGAATTCTTTGTGAAAAACAATAAAGAGAGACGAACTTGATGATTTTTACGATTTTGTCGTATTTGGCCGGTTAAACGCACATGTATGCTCAACTGCACTCATATGTGATTTAAGTGTATAAATAGTTGAGGCACTAGAACTTGTTTGCTTATTTTTGATTCAATTGTCTCAATTGTTTCAAGGTTGTAAAATGATATACGAACTTTGTCGAAGATGATATTTAAGACCGGATACCTTGCAAATCTTTTGTGAATAGGTTGTTATAATTATATGAAGATGTGTGAATGATTGATGGGTGTTGAATAAGATGTTTATCATAGTATGGTGTATTTTCTCCTTTGTTTGGATTGTGAGAAATTGAATGAAGTTGTTGATTTGTGGTGATGTTGTTGATATTGATGTGGATATGCTAAATGTCGATTGTTGGTGGTGAATTTATATATGCTTAATGTTGATATTTGAATGCGGTGATTACGTGTATTGAATTATGTTGTTGACTTCTTATATGTAATTTGATGATAATAATTATGATGATTGCATATATGAAAGGTGTTTGTTTTTGGTGATGATTATTTGATGAATTATGTTGTTGAATTATCACATGTAATTGATGTTGATGTTTATGGTGTTTAATGTCGTTGTTTATGTCGATGAATTATAACATGACATATATGTTGTTGGTTGTTGACGTGTTGAATTTATGCATGCAAATGTTGAAGTTAAAATATGGTGATTGCATGTAGAATATTGGAGACTATTTTTTGTGATGAGTTGTGTGAATATATGTATTAGTGTTGAGTCATATATTCATGCATACATGGTTGATGTTGATGGATTTTATACCCGTGTTCATGATGTTTTTGTTGCATCATGAGTTGACGACTTTGTCGTAGTTGATGGATTTTATATCCGTGTTGATGATGTTTTTGTTGCATCATGAGTTGACGACTTTGTCGTAGTTGATGCTACCGTGTCCATGTAGGAGTCGTGTCTAAGCGCATTACATACATTTGGTGAATTTGTTAAATGCGTCATATTTGATTATGTGTTGGTGAACTTTGGTGATTTATGTGCATTGGTGAGTTTGGTGAATTGTACACTTGGTGATATTTGGTGAATATGTGAACATGGTGATACTTGCACATTTGATGATTTTAATTGATGATGTTTATTTCGGTGACAATAATGAAGTGTAATTTATATGAATGTGATTTTATGATCTTTTGGTGATGATGACTTTCTGTTATTGCTTTGAAATGATGAATTGTATTTGTTGAGTTGATTAGACTAAATGGAAATAAGGTGAGTAATCCTTTCATTGATTGATGTTGATAAATGATGAGTTTATGTCCAGGACTTGATTAGAGATTGAATATGCTTGATATGCTATGTTAGAATTGTGATAGCATGATGTGTATGGAATGAGGGACATTATTCATCTGATGTTAGTATTCTAGGAGGGATGGTTATGAATATGTGTCATGCGTGAAATCCGTGAAGGCTTATGTTTGTTATTCTTGATTATGATTGATGTGAAGTTAACCCCCAATGGTCTGTGGTGGAACGCCTACCTATTTGTATGAATGGGTAGACGGCGTGCAGGATTGATCTTTTAGTGTGTTTGGTGAGTTGCTTGAGGATGGTGGGAGCTTCCTCTATTTATCTGTTCGAGTCTTAGATTAGGCTCTGATTAGGATGTCAGTCTTTATGTTATGCTGGATCGATTATGTTGTTGAGATTTTACCCATATGTCGGGATTTGGAGATTTTATATGGTGATGTATGTTTGAGTTTGTGACATGAATATTTTGGAGATGTATGTTATATATCCGCTGCGATTTTCGAGGAATTTTTATATGCATGTTTTAAGATTTATTGGAGACATGACGTCTATTTCTTGAATATTTGTATTATTCGCGTGTTTTATCACTTTAATAGAAGTAAGGCGTTACAAGTTGGTATCAGAGTTGTGGTCGGTCTTGTCCAGACCAAGACCGGGTGATTTTCCCTGTTGTATGCGACATGTACGGGAGTACTGTCGGTACTTGTTGTGTTGTTATGTTCTTCTAGGAGGGTTTGAGCATAATGGGGGAGTAGCAGTTTGCTTCAGGTGTATTTGGTCTGGCAAGGGAGGTATCTTTGGCTGCAGAGGCTCAGTAGGCTGTGGTTTGTGTCAAGGTTCTTATTGATTTTGGATGATGTTTACTTCTTTGAAGGAAACTAGTGAGAAAGGAGTGGGCAATTTACCGGTAGTGCAAGAGTTTCTAGAAGTTTTTTCGGACGACATTACCGAATTACCGTAAGAGAGAGAAGTGGAGTTTGCAATTGATTTAGTACCAGAAATGAGTCTTATTTCGATTGCGCCGTATCAAATGTCTGCATCAGAGTTGGGTGAATTGAAGAAGCAGTTGGAAGAGTTGCTCAAGAAGCAGTTTAATAGGCCGAGTGTTTCTCTGTGGGGTGCTCCAGTGTTGTTGGTTACGAAGAAGGATGGCAACATGAGGTTGTGTGTGGATTATCGGCAGTTGAACAAGGTGACGATTGAGAATTGGTATTCGCTTCCGAGGATTGATGATTTGATGGATCAGTTGGTTGGTGCGGAAGTGTTTAGCAAGATTAATTTGAGGTCAGGATATCACCAGATAAGAGTGAAGGCGGAAGATATATCCAAGACTGTGTTCCGAACGAGGTATGGACACTATGAGTATTCTGTGATGCCACTTGGAGTGACTAATGCGCCAGGTGTTTTCATGGAATATATGAATAGAATATTTCATCCTTTTCTGGACCGTTTTGTGGTGGTGTTTATAGACGATATTTTGGTGTACTCGAAGTCTGAGGAAGAGCATGTTGAGCGTTTGAGGATTGTGTTGCGTGTCTTGAAAGAGAAGAAGTTGTTTGCTTAGTTGTCGAAGTGTGAGTTTTGGTTGTGGGAAGTAAGTTTCCTTGGTCATGTGATTTCGAAGGGTGGTATTGCGGTGGACCCATCGAAGATTGATGCAGTGTTGTAGTGGGAATCGCCGAAGTCTATTTTTGAGATTAGAAGTTTTCTTGGATTGGCAGGTTATCGGAGGTTTATTGAAGGATTCTCTAAGTTGGCATTGCCATTGACGCAGTTGACTTGGAAAGGACAAGTGTATGTTTGTGATGATATGTGTGAGAAGAGTTTCCAAGAGTTGAGGAAGAGATTGACCTCAGCACCAGTGTTGATTTTTCCAGATCCGAAGGAATCGTTTGTTGTGTATTGTGATGCTTCTAAGATGGGTCTTGGTGGTGTGTTAATGCAAAATCGGTAGGTTATGGCTTATGTGTCGAGGTAGTTGAAAGTGCATGAGAAGAATTATCCAACTCATGACTTGGAATTGGTGGCAGTTGTGTTTGTGTTGAAGATTTGGAGGCATTATCTGTATGGTTCTAAGTTTGAAGTGTCCAGTGACCACAAAAGTTTGAAGTACTTGTTTGATCAGAAAGATTTGTATATGAGGCAGAGAAGGTGGTTGGAGTATCTTAAGGATTTCGATTTTCAGTTGAGTTATCATCCTGGAAAGGCGAATGTGGTGGCAGATACTTTGAGTAGGAAGTCTTTGCATATGTCTTCTTTGATGGTTAAAGAGTTGGATTTGATTGAGCAGTTTCGAGATTTGAGTTTGGTTAGTGAGTTGACACCATGTGGTGAGAAGTTGGGAATGTTGAAGCTGACGAGTAATATTTTGGATGAGATTAAGAATGGTCAGAAGGAAGATTTGGAACTTGTAGATCGAGTGGTGTTGGTTAATCAAGGTAAAGGTGTGGACTTCAGGTTGGATGAGAATGGTGTTTTGATGTTTCGTGACCGAGTTTGTGTACCAGATGTGCTTGAGCTTAAGAAACAGATTTTGGAAGAAGGTCACAGGAGTAGTTTGAATATTCACCCAAGAGCGACGAAGATGTATCAGGATTTGAAGTGGTTGTTTTGGTGGCTTGGAATGAAGAAAGAGATCGCAGAGTTTGTGTATGCTTGTTTGGTTTGTCAGAAGTCAAAGATTGAACATCAAAAGTCGTCGGGTTTGATGCAATCGTTGTTTGTGCCAGAATGGAAATGGGATAGTATATATATGGACTTTGTTGGACCGTTGTCGATGACTGTGAAGGGTTTTGATTTGATTTGGATGATTGTTGATCGGTTGACGAAGTCGGCACATTTTGTTCCTATCAAGACTGATATGTTTATGGCGAAGTTGGCTGAGATCTACATTGAGCAGATTGTCAGGTTGCATGGTATTCCTTCTAGTATTGTGTCAGATCAGGATTCGAGGTTTACTTCTATGTTTTAGGAGAGTTTGCAAGATGCTTTGGGAACTAAGTTAAGGATGAGTTCTGCTTATCATCCTCAGGCTGATGGGCAGACGGAGAGGACTATTCAGAGTTTGGAAGATTTGTTAAGAGCTTGTGTTTAGGAGCAAGGTATCAGTTGGGTCAAATGTTTACCGTTGATTGAGTTTACTTACAACAACAGTTTTCTTTCTAGTATCAGAATGGCACCGTTTGAAGCCTTGTATGGCCAGAGATGTAGAACGTCGTTGTGTTGGTATGAGTCAGGTGAAAGTGCTTTGTTAGGACCGGAGGTTTTGCAAGAGACTACAGAGAAGGTTAAGATGATTCGAGAGAAGATGAAAGCGTCTCAGAGTCGACAGAAGAGTTATCATGATAAGAGGAGGAAGGACATTGAGTTTCAGGTTGGTGATCATGTGTTTTTGAGGGTGAATCCTGTAACCGGTGTTGGACATGCTTTAATGTGCCGAAAGTTGACTCCTCGTTTTGTTGGACCGTTTGAGATTGTTGAAAAGGTTGGGTTGTAGTGTATCGGATTGCGTTACCACCGTCTTTGTCGAATCTTCATGATGTGTTTCATGTGTTTCAGTTGCGAAAGTATGTGTATGATGCGTCTCATGTGATTCAAGTGGATAACTTGGAAGTAAGGGATAATTTGACTGTTGAGACTTGGCCAGTTAGGATTGAGGATCACAAGGTGAAGCGTTTACGAGGCAAAGAGGTCGTTTTGGTGAAGGTGATTTGGGTTCGACCAACTGGTGAGAATGCTACCTAGGAATCAGAGAGTAGGATGAAGGTTTCGTATCCGGAATTGTTTCCTTCAGGTAATTTTCGTGGGCGAAAATCTTTTTAGAGGGGGAGAGTTGTAACAGCCCGATTTTCGTTAGATTTATTTTAATTAATTTTTATATGCGTTTATATGTGCTTGTACGTGATTAATTGTCTCTGTGTGTATTTTGGTTGAGATTATTAGAATTTGGTGTTAGAAGGGTATTTTAGTCATTTTGGAATTAGGGGTATTTTGGTCATTGTGTGAGCAAGGGTAAATTAGTAATTTCACTGTGAGGATTATTTTTAGTGTTTCAAGTAGGAACCAGTATTTTTACTAAGTTACTAGTTGGTTGTGGTAATTAGTTAAGAGTCGGTAGCTATTCGTTATTTTTAACCGTAAATGGGTAGAAACTTTGTGAGTTAGTTAAGGAGAGTCTTAAGCTCATTATGATATTTGAAGGGTTAAGCCCAATAGTGAAGAGCCTATTTAAACTCTAGTCTCAGAGTGAACTGAATTGATCAGCTGAACCATGTCCAAAAACATGCTACACGGTACCTAAAACAGTTGAACCTGAACTAGTTACCATGACTGATTCACCACTAAGACATATGATTGAAGACTACGGGTTAAGTACCAACCGTAGTCAATTTACCCATATCTTTCAACCAGCTAACCTTGTGGCCTTTGACATTAAGACTTCGGTCCAACAAGGACTAAAAGAAAACCAATATGAGGGGAGAGATGCACAATTTACTCATGAACATTTAAGTAGGTTTTATGAAACATTTCAATTTTGTGTGCCACCAGCCAATAATAATGAAGACCAAAAGAGACTCAGGTTGTTTGCTTTTACCTTGACCGGGAGGGCTAAATATTGGCTACTATCTCTATCGAGTGGAACCATCCAAACCTGAGATAAAAAGTGTTCATGAGTAACGGTGCCAAAATCTTGATAGATATTTGAAAAGTGTACCAAAACTATCGAAGTAATAAAATTAAATTTGTATCTACGAGGACTGTTATTAATTTCTACTAAGCAATTTCATTAATGTAAAGGATGTAATAAATTGGGGTTTCCGTAGGCAATTGTTTAATTTGCATAAAAGTAAGAAAAAGTGCGATTAAAGTTGGTTTGATAATTAGGTGTCAGGTGCACAACGTGTTTCTAGGTCTCCGAAGTCTCCTAAAAATCGATTCTTCTTTCTGAATTTGCATCTGGATTTTATAGACAATATTTATGTAATAACCTCATCGTGCCACTATATAGGTCCAACGTTCCATGATGGTCACAAAAGTTACAAACCCTAATTTTTTTATGCTCCTCCAAACGTGCCACGATACAAGTCCATCGTGGCACGGAATTTCCAGTAGGTCAAGCTTCCAAAGTCTTCTCCATTTTGTGCAAAACTTGCCCATTTCATAGCCATATAACCTCTTAACACTTCTAACAACTTTCAACTCATTCTAGCATGTAATTCATGAAAAAGACTCTCTATCCTGCTCAACAAGGCATAGAAATGCCTAAAAAACAAGAGTATGACCAAGTATCATCAGACGTGTCCATCAAATGTTGACTTCATCTGGGTGAGCTTTTATTAGAATCAGTTTCCTTCAAATGCTGCTCGACTTCATGCAACTTCTGATCATGACTTTTAATTTTTGTTGACCTTCCTTTAGATCATGGTCTAAGTCTTCACAGCTTTTCTTGAGTATCAAATGAGTTCCTTTGCGTTCAGAGCTTGGTGTTTCAAAACCTATAAAGTTACCTTAAAGTTAGAATTTAATTTTATGGACATGCACACTTGAACACACATTAAACTACTCAATTGTTCTTTCATAAATTGTTATCATCAAAACCTTAGGGACATTGTTCTAAAACCCACTTTGGTTCAACATCGTCCACCTGAGATGGTTCAGAGCCGTCAACACGAAGGCGCCTCCTCTGCCCCTACGCACTCTCCCTTCTGCTACCTTCCTCTCATACCGCTCTCCCTAATAGAAATAATCATTGAATGTTTGTTGTTTTTATGGCGGTATATATGGTCTATATCTGAAAAATGCAAATCACATATAATTATAATTAACAAAAATCTACAAAATTGCAAAAAAAACAATACAAACAGATACACTTCGTATTATAAAATCCGAACAAGGACCAACCTGATTCGAGTTCTAAACTCGGAACAAGTTCAGTAAACAAGAATAAAAAAAAACACGAAACCAATAGTGATAAATCGAGGGAGTGAGACCTTACATTGTGTTTGAAGTTTGAAAAGGCTTGAAATATGACGATTTTGATAAAAAAAAGAAAGAAAAAAAAACCTTTAAGATTCACCCAACGACTAAGTTTCGAATTTTTAGTATGAGAGAGAAGTTTTAGGGCAAAATTATGAAATTATTGAATTATTAAGAAAGATTTTCGATTTCAAGTTAAATATAGTCGGCATTCGAATTTCGAAAACTAAACTATCATTGTAATTTTATAAGAGCAAATTACACTCCTCTCCTTTAAAAGATGTATGAATTATACTCTCCCCCCTCTTATGTTAAAATATACACTCCCCTCCCCTCTTATGCAAAACATATTAGAAGATATTTCACTCTCCATCCTTGAAAGAAGCTTGATTTACATTCATACCCCCTCTTATGTTAAAATCTACAATTTCCTCTCTTAATATGTTTTTTTTTTATTTCTTTAATTCATCAAAAAAATAAAATCAAACACACTTTGAAGAAAAATGTATTGTGTGTCCACTTTTTTTTTTTTTTTTAAGTAGCCAGATTAGAGCTGAGACAATTAAATTGTGGAGAAGTGGAGTGTCCGGGGTTCGATCCCCGGCCCTGCATATAATATGCAATATCTCTAAGTTAAGCTCGCGGGAATATTGTGTGTCCACTTTAATATAATCAAAAAATATTTTTTATTCGGAGTTTCATTAACATCTAGTTTTAATGGATAGTATTAGAAAAATACAAAAGTGTGAGTTTCCACGAATGGGTACTTGAGCAACAGCAAGCAGGAACCAAGAGAACAGGAAGAAGAAAACACCATCAACAACAACAACAACAACAACAACATGGCGAGTGTTCCTTCTTCACCTCCACGCGCCCCTCTCTCTGCTGCTGAATCAACAACAAACTCAACCTCTCCCTTCCCAAAGCAAGAGGTGACTCTCTCTTCCATCTTCTTCTTCTTTCTTCTATTGTTTGATACTTAATTATAGGGTTTTGAAAGGTTAAGGTTGAAGGTAATGCTACCAACAACAATGGAGTTTTACATGCTGATGAGGTAAAACCTGACCTTAACGATGGACTTGAGTAAGTTCCTTTTCGCCATTTTTCCTTATTTTTGGGACATCGAAATTGGTATATGCATGAATTTGGATGTTAAAAATTTCCATATGCAGGAATTTAACCACTTTGGACATTCTCAAAATTTGGCATTTATTTATTGGTATAATTAAGTTTATAATTTCATATTAGATTAAAATTTTGACCCTATTTATTGTTTTTCGATGGATTTCAGCCTTCATAATTTTGAGATATTGAACTGAAAAAGTTTCAATAAGCTGTTACAAATTTCATGTATCTTACTTTGGCGTGATTTGCCTTTCAAAATTATTATTATTATTATTTTTGAAGGAACATTAATAATAATAATTTTGAAAGGATTAATTATTATTATTATTAATTTGAAAGGATTATTATCATTATTATTATTGTTGTTGTTTTAAAATGACAACATTAAAATGTTTGTAAAGCCTAATTCAACATGCAATGCTGATATCAGGAGTGCCAGCAACACTGTCTTTTCAACACTCACTATAACACTACATCTCTTATTGGGTGAAATTAATGTGAACCCCACACTTTGAAAATGGAATCCACATAAAGCGGCGGGACACACATGTGTTTCATCCAATAAAAGAGAGAGTGTTGCTAGCACTTCACATGCCGATATTTTTAGGCTAGACATTTTCTATGATTACTGGGTTTGAATATGGGATCTTGTGTTTGTATGTGTGATTTTTTAGGTGTTTGTCATTCTGTCTATCTATAGACTGAAAAATGACAATATTGAAACAAACTAGGTCTGCTTTTAACGAGTAATGATTTAGGAAGATAATAGGTATGCCTTAAATTACACACTGTTGGTAGATCTACCTGTTTTAAGTCGTTTTTAACTCATACCTACATTCTGTGATTTTGGAATAATTGGTTGTTTTGTTAGCTGTTTGATAAAATAAAAAAGTAAGAACTGATATTTGTTTGGGATGTGAATTAAGCATATATTTGGTTTTCCGTCTGAGAAACGAAACATAATTATCGTCCAGTACCATGCTTCTGCTGCGATTTTATGGGAGGAAAACTGGCAGTGCAACCTAAGGGACACTAATGGTATGTTTGGATCCGCGTTGGCACATCAAGTTTCGCGTCCCAGTGTTTTTTGACGTGAAATATCTGAAGCAACAATGTCGAGCTTCTGCATTGGCGTGCTATTTCACCTAAGTGTTGTTAAAATCCAACGCGGATCCAAACAAATTAACTACAGTCAGTGTTTAACTATTTTGCAGTTTGAACAAATCCCCTCTCTATCAGTAGTTAAATGCGCTCTATTCTGCCACATCATCTATGTAACTGAAGCAAAAAATAGAAACTTGGTCTGTTCAACTGCACTGGTAGGAGGAATATATGACAAAAATCAATCTGAATACTTGGATATGCAATATGGAAAGTATTAGAAACTACTGATATAGTTCTTATATAAGTTCATGTCTATTTCCAAAATCTACACGCACACATGTGAGATGTCCCTGCAGGCTCATACCCTCCAGATGCGAGCCTAATCCTGCTCAAGTGTTTGATATTGTACCATGGCTATAAGTACTTGAAATTTTGCAACGTAGGTTAAATTGCCTAATCTTGACTTGATTTGCCAATTATGTGAAATAACTGATGTGTTGAGGCTCAATCCTCAGTGGTATCGAGATACGATAAATTATCTAACTTCTGAGAATAAATGTGATCAATGGCATAAGACCTATAAGCCACTTTTTGAGATATTGATGATGTTCCAACATGCAGCCCTTTGTTGGAACTGTCACTCATATCTGCATCAGTTTCATGCAAACAATGAATTGCAATCTTTTGCTGAATGAAAACCATCATTCTTATTTTAACAATCGAAAGGGGAAATCTAGCGCTATAGAGCCCTTGTCACGACAAGATCGAAAGAAGGATTGGACCCATCCCTTTAATTTTAATTTAAATCATAAAACTGTATGTTATTAGTTGATGTGAGCATACTTTTCTATTGTGGTTGTAACTTAGTCATGGTCCATGTTGGATTATCACATAATTGCTAATTTAATTTTTCTTTACTGATTACCTGTTTGGAGACAATAGCCGCAAATGTTTATTTCTTTATTATCTATTCTAATTTCTTTGGAAAGTATTCTTTGCTGCAAGTTATATTTCCAGATTAAGATAATTTACCATTTTATTCTTTTTACAGTCACCTGGACAGCAAACAGTGCATTGAGAGGTTCAGAAAATATGAGAATGAATACACTCATCGTTTATTGAACAAATTTTTCTCGGGCAAAAACCTTAATGGAGGTAAGCAACAATAGCCATAAAAAGCGATATGCAGAACTATTTCTTTATGCACAAATATAGTCTATTTTCCCTTCTACATTTGTTATTGTATGATAGATTCCCTGATTTAGCCATGTAGACTGCAGTGTGCATACTTTGGTGAATATCTTGCATCAGTTCATTATTATTGAAAGATTCTGTGACCTCTATGTATCTTAGATCACACAACTTGTATTTATAATTGTGTTACAATAAATACATTGAATGTCTAATTGATTATCACTACCTAGGAAGTTGTATAATCTAGAAATATTATCAAGTAATCTACAAAGTTGTACAATAAGGAATATTAACAGATTTACTTAATTCTAACAATTATTGTTGCTTTGCTATGTAATTAGCATATATATATATATATATATATATATATATATATATATATATATATATATATATTCTCTTTT
>Ga0228710_1008789_pt1 | contig 14327 bp, 18 predicted proteins | sample MedpolnodulmetaG_FD_177995 | JGI IMG/M metagenome (GOLD analysis project Ga0228710, IMG submission 177995) | Root nodule microbial communities from Medicago polymorpha collected in Santa Monica, California, United States - pink nodules | ecosystem: Host-associated > Plants > Roots > Nodule...
GGGGTTGAATTGTTTTTGCTTTTTCTTCGTTTTCTCCTATTGAAGTTACCGATCAGAAGCATATAGAGTTCAACTTCTAAAGTGATAATCAGAATCTAAATGCATGGATAAAAATGAGAGAGAGAGAGAGAAGAAAGACACAAAGCAATTATACAGGTTCCTTTCACAAACCGGAAGTAGTCCTGTCCCCCATGCACTTCCAAGGAGAGTTCACTAAAAATGTAATATCAAATTACAACTGCTTAATGCTACAACTAGCACGAGACTTCAAATTACTCAAGCACACCTGCAAGAGATTTTCTATGCTCCTGAACACAGTCAAGAGACTTCCAATGCTCAAGCACAACTGCAAGAGACTTCTACTGCTCAAGCACACAAGCAAGAGACTTCTAATCAAACTGAATTACAAAGAAGTTTGTTTGAGTTTGAACACTTGATATACAATTAGTGGTGTTCACAATACAAATCAGATACAGACTCTTAAGACTCTAGAATTTCTAAAATATGAACTTTGATAAGAAATTCTAAGTGACTTTTAGATGCAAAACAATAACAGAGTTTGGCACTTTATGAATTGTTGTATGAGTCTTGTTTTTTTGTGTGTCTGCATATCCAACTAGCAGGTCTTCACTTCATTATATAGAGGTGTGAAAGATACGTCGGAAAATTGCCAGCACATTAAAGAGTCGTTCGAAGCTTGATCAAAATCACCAATGATCTTTTTCCTGATATGATTATTGTTCTATGAAGGATCAATTTCAAATGCATTCCTAGTTTGAAGGAACATTACTACAGACATAGTTGTTATTCTTGTCTTGTTGTAGAGACACGAACAGAGTAGTGGAGGAAGTGGTTGTACAGTTCGTACAATTGTCACTTGTCAACGCTCTTGTGAGAACAAGCATCCAATGCTTTCAAATTCTTTCATAATGACCGTTGCTACATTTTTTTAGTCTTCTGCAATGCTGGACGAGATTAAATCCATTACCCAGCTTTTGAAGCTTTAAGTTTCTCATCTCTTGATGAACTTCAGCTTCTGGTGATATTCCTTCTGATGAGATGCTTCTGACGAACTTGCTTCTGATGACGTCATCACTTCAAGAGCACTTAACTTCATGAGCCCTTCTTGTCAGATGCTCCAAGGTTTAATCTTGTTGATTCTTTTGCTCTCTTTTATTCTTTCAGAACCTTATAATATATCAAAAACTTTGTCTATGGTCCTGAACACTTGAACAAATATTAACATATCCAATTGACAATTTTTAATATGTTGTTATCATCAAAACTCTAAGGGTAATGTATGTTAAACACATTTTGTTCCAACATGCTTTCCAACAAGCTTGAGTATCTGGCAAAGAAGAACATGAAGTTTCTAAGCAAGAGAGGTGGCTACAAAAGCTTCAAGAAAGAAGATCAGAAGGGATGCTTCAACTATAAGAAGCCTGGACACTTCATTGCTGAATGCCCTGTTCTTCAGAAGGAAAAGTCAAAGGACAAGTCAAAGAAATCAAGTTTCAACTCAAAGAAATTCAGGAAGCAGATTAAGAAAATTTTAATGGCAACTTGGAAAGATTTAGACAGTGAATCTGGGTCTGAAAAGGAAGAAGCTGAAGATGACGCAAATGTAGCTGTGGGGTTAGTAGCTACACTAACATCAGAAGCTGAACCTGACTCAGACTCTGAAGATGAAAATGAGGTATACTCTAAAATTCCCAGAGAAGAACTTCTTGAGTCTCTTACTTACTTATTTTCAACTGAGAACCAATGAGATTGTTGGAACAAAATATGTTTAACAAACATTACCCTTAGAGTGGGGGAGATTGTTGGAACGAAAAATGTTTAACATACGTTACCCTTAGAGTTTTGATGATAACAAGGTATTAAAAAAATTGTCAATTGGATATGCTAATATTTGTTCAGGTGTACAGGACCATAGACAAAATTTGATATCTTTATAAGGTTCTGGAAGAACAAAAGAGAGCAAAAGAATCAACAAAAAGGAAGCTTGAAGCATCTGAAGAAAAGTGCATCTGAAGTATAAAGTGCTCCTGAAGTGATGACATCATCAGAAGCAAGTTCGTCAGAAGCACCTCATCAGAAGCAAGATCACCAAAAGCTAAAGTTCATCAGAAGAAAAGACTTAAAGCTTCAAAGGCTGTTCAAATGATTTAATCACATCTAAACCTTGCAAAAGACCAAAAGAGTGTAACAACGACCCTTGAGATGAAATTTGAAAGCATTGGATGCTTGTTCTATCAAGAGCGTTGACAAAGGACAATTGTACGAACTATACAACCACTTCCACCACTACTCTGTTCACGTCTCTACAACAAGACAAGGATAACAGCTCTGCCTGCAGAAATGTTCCTTCAAAGTAGGAATGCATTTGAAATTGATCCTTCATAGGACAATAACCATATCAGGCAAAAGATCATTGGTAATTATCAACAAGCTTCAAACGACTCTTTTTGTGCTGGTAATTTTCTTCAACGTATTTTTCAACCCCCCCATCTTGTGTTTTTCTCACCTTCAGGACTTAGAGGATTTAACTTCATTTGAAAAACTTATGAAGAGAAGCTCAAGTTTCTTTGTGAGAAGCTACAAGAAAAGTTTAATGGAAAATCTTTAAGCAAACATGAAATTGCTCTTGAAGACTTTATTATATCTGGTATTGACAGAAGCAAAGTGGCTTCTATGATTTATAACATTTACAAGAACAATGGTAAAGGGATTGGATTTTCAGAAGATAAATCTAATGAAATCAGTCTTAAAGCATGTTGTGAATGCATCAAGGAAGGATTGGAAACCTTCTTTGTACCTGAAGGTGCTAAGTTTGAAACTGTTGTTCAGTCAAAACCTGAAGCTTCCAGCTCTAAGGCTAAGATCATTTCAAAGCCAAAGAACTCTAAGCCTACAGCCATGAGAAACTCTGACTCTGAAACTTCAAAGATCAAGATTCTGAAGAGATCAGAACCTGTTCCTCAGAGTCTATTGAAACCAGAGTCTGGTATCTTGAAGTCCAAGTTTCAAAAGAACAAAACAGTTATTGCTTCCTGGGAACTAAAGCCAAAAGGTTTTAAACCTAAGGTGTTGGTTAATCAGAAGCAATCAAGCTTACAACACAAGGTACAAGAAGTGAATAGTAAAACTTCCAGTACTAACCTCAAAGGACCCATAAAGCAATGGGTACCTAAATCTAAAGAAACTGAAATCAGATTCTCTAGAACCTGATCAGATTGTTGAATATAAAGAAATTAAAGAAACTGAAATCACACCAGAAGCTCAAGATGAAGCAGGTTCTGATGAAGCTCAAAATGGTTCTCAACAAGCTAACCAATCCAAGAATACTTTCAAATACAAGTCATCACATCCTAAGGAATAAATCATTGGAAACAAAGAAAGTCCTAGAAGAACAAGATCATATTTCAGACAAGAAGAGTCTATGATAGGATTGTTATCAGTGATAGAACCTACAATAGTTGATGAAGCACTATCAGATGATGGATGGATACTAGCTATGCAAGAAGAGCTCAATCAGTTTCATAGAAATGATGTGTGGGACCTGGTACCCAAACCTCGGCAGAAGAACATTATTAGAACAAAATGGGTATTCAGAAACAAGCTGAATGAACAAGGTGAAGTAGTCATAAACAAAGTTAGACTTGTTGCTCAAGGATACAGTCAACAAGAAGGCATTGATTATACTGAAACATTTGCTCCAGTTGAAAGATTGGAAAAAATTAGGCTACTTCTATCCTATGCAGTTAATAATGGCATAATTTTAGATCAAACGGATGTAAAGAGTGCATTTCTCAATGGAGTGATATCAGAAGAAGTGTTAGTCAAGCAACCTCCTAGTTTTGAGGATCTTAAGTATCCTGATCATGTTTATAATTTGAAGAAATCATTATATGGCTTGAAAAAAGCTCCTAGTGCTTGGTATGATAGACTAAGTAATTTCTTAATCAAAAATGACTTTAAAAGAGGTCAAGTTGACACAACACTCTTCAGAAGGACTCTTGAGAAAGACATTCTTGTTGTGCAGATATATGTTGATGATATAATATATGGTTCTACTAATGCATCTCTTTGCAAGGAATTCTCAAAGTTAATGCAGGATGAGTTTGAAATGAGCATGACGAGAGAATTGAAGTTCTTCCTTGGAATTCAAGTCAATCAAAGCAAAGATGAGGTGTATGTTCATCAAACAAAATACACTAAGGAGCTTCTGAAGAAGTTCAAGCTTGAAGCTTGTAAAGTGATGATTACACCAATACATCCCACCCGCACCTTAAGCAAAGAAGATACTGGATCAAAGGTAAATCAGAAGCTGTATAGAGGTATGATTGTGTATGCTTGTGTGCAAGATTCCAGTCAGATCCTAGATAATCTCATTTAACTGCTATTAAGAGAATCTTCAGGTATCTGAAAGTAACAACAAATCTTGGACTCCTCTAAAGGTGAATAAAACACAAGAAAGGGGGGTTGAATTGTGTTTGCTTTTTCTTCGGCTTCTCCTACTGAAATCACTATTCAAAAGCAGATAGATTTCAGCTTCTGAAGTGATAAACAGAATCTAAATGCAGCGGATAAAAACAGAGAGAAAGAGAGAAGAAAGACACAAATCAATTATACAGGTTCCTTCCACAAACCGGAAGTAGTCCTGTCCCCCTTGCACTTCCAAAGAGAGTTCACTAAAATGTAATCTCAAATTACAACTTCTCAATACTACAACTAGCACGAGACTTCAAATTACTCAAGCACACAAGCAAGAGATTTCCTATGCTCAAGCACACAAGCAAGAGACTTCCAATGCTCAAGCACAACTGCAAGAGACTTCTAATGCTCAAGCACACAAGCAAGAGACTTTCAATCAAACAGAATTACAAAGAAATTTGTTTGAGTTTGAATACTTGATATACAATCAGTGGTGTTCACAATACAAATCAGATACAGACTCTTAAGACTCTTACGACTATAGAATTTCTAAAATATGGACTTTGATAAGAAACTCTAAGTGACTTTGAAATGCAGAACAATAACAGAGTATGAACTTTGAATTGTTGTAAGAGTATAGCTTTTGTGTGTGTCTTTGTATCTTTTTCTAGTATTGCTGTAAAGTTGTCCAACTAGTAAGTCTTCACTCCTTTATATAGAGGTGTGAAAGATACGTTGGAAAATTGCCAACACACACAAAAAGAGTCGTTTGAAGCTTGTTCATAATCACCAATGATCTTTTGCCTGATATGGTTATTGTCCTATGAAGGATCAATTTCAAATGCATTCCTTGTATGAAGGAACATTTCTGCAGGCAGAGCTGTTATTCTTGTCTTGTTGCAGAGACATGAATAGAGTAGTGGAGGAAGTGGTTGTACAGTTCGTACAATTTTCCTTTGTCAACGTTCTTGATAGAACAAGCATCCAATGCTTTCAAATTTCATCTCAAGGGTCGTTGTTACACTCTTTTAGTCTTCTGCAATGCTTTGGCGTGATAAAATCATATTCCAAGCTTTTGAAGCTTTAAGTCTTTCATCTTCTGATGAACTTCAGCTTCTGGTGACCTTACTTCTGATGAGGTGCTTCTGAGGAACTTGCTTCTGATGACGTCATCACTTTAGGAGCACTTGTACGTCATATGCACTTTTCTTCAGATGCTTCAAGCTTCCTTTTTGTTGATTCCTTTGCTCTCTTTTGTTCTTCCAGAACCTTATAAATATATCAAATTTTTGTCTATGGTCCTGTACACTTGAACAAATATTAGCATATTCAATTGACAATTTTTAATACCTTGTTATCATCAATGCTCCAAGGGTAATGTATGTTAAACATTTTTCGTTTCAACAATCTCCCCCACTCTAAGGGTAATGTTTGTTAAACGTATTTTGTTTCAACAATCTCCCCCTTTTTGATGATGACAAACATTGGTATTTAAAATGTTCAATTGTTGTTAATCTAATTAACAAGTTGACTATATGGGTTTGAGGTTTGTAAGCTTTCGCTGAGTCCAATAGTACTTTAAGGTGAGGTTTGTAAGCTCCCCGTGAGTTCTATCCATGTTAATTAAATTTTTCATTAAAGGCGCAATAACACTCAGAATAATCTCACATTAAAAGATTAAAAGATAAGAAGACGGTCCTATTAATTTAACTTGTTTAGAATTAAATTAATGGGGCTCAGCGCTTATAAATACTATACATCTACTCCCCCTTTTGTCATCAACAAAAAGTATAAAAATTAAAAACAAAAAGAAGAGATGAGAAAAACAAGGTGAGATATTCTAAATTTTTTTTTACGTAAGCACATAAAGTTCAGAAGCATAAAGTTAGTCAGAAGCAAACAATATTGATCAAAAGCATTAAGTTCAGAAGCATAAGTTCAGAAGCAAAAACAAGTTCAGAAGCAAAAACAAGTTCAGAAGCAAAAAACCAACAGATTAAAAGAAAACAAGCTAAAGGTGTGCAACTATGGTTGGGCTTGTTTCTGAAACATTTCCATCATTTGTTTCATCATCTTGTTGGTCTCTTCAGCTTGTTGCTTAATATCTTTCTTAAATTCTTCATTGCTCTTGATCAGTTTCTTTTCTCTTACTCTTGCTTCTTCTAGCTTGGCTTCTGTAGAAGACTTGTATTCTATCAGAAGTAGCTTCTACTCAAGAAGTTCTTTCCTTAGCTGCCTGTTTTCATTTTCCAGTTCAGCATTCTTCTGCAGCACAGCTAGTTCAGTAGATACTGGATTGACATTCATTCTTGTCAACCAATTGACATTCAGCTCTCTTGGGTGAATTCCTGATGGAATGAAATCAGTTGCATTCCTTTCCCTTAAGCATAGTGGATTCTGCACCCAAGTTCTCAGTACTCTAACTTCTTGCAAATTATTTCCAACTCCCTTTAACCAGTCTTGGAGCTTCTGTTGAGCAGTGTCTTGATCATCCATACAAGTCCTTTAAAGTGCTGTCAAGACATTGTCAACTCTCTCATTTAGTCTCTTCCAAGACTTCTCATAGCTGTTCTTATGGATGAGATCATTTCTAGTTTGAATCAACCTATTGAGTTCCTGAAAGATGTTCTCACACACATCTGCCAATAGAGATGAATCTACGTACATGGTGGGTGGAGAAGGAACTTTTCTGGTTCTTGGAGGAGCAGTGGGTTGAATGGCTAAGTTTGAGGTTGAGGGTTAGTTATTTGTAGGTATGGTTGAGATATTGGTAGGTATGGTTGGGGTATTGGTCTCTGAAATGTCATCAGGTACAGAAGTAGAGGAAGAGTTTGACATCTCAACCTCCATATCAGATGCTTCTGGTTCACTAACTTATTCAGTACATGATAGAGACTCAATAGAGTCAGGAATGATTGGAATTGTAGTTGAGGTTGTTTGTAGGTTGGGTGTTTGTTGTTGGGGGCTTTCTGAAGCATATTCATCAGAAGCTACCTCAAAGGCTTTTTGTAGTTCAGACTCAACTTCAGGTAATTCACCTGAGTAGTGACTGACTAGGTTTTCCAACACAAATGGTTCTGAGTTTTTGGTAGGTGATTTTGGTTGAGATGATGAAGTTTCAACTAAGTTTGCAAAACTCAGAACCTGCTTGTTCACCTATAGTTTCTACATCAGCAGGTGCAACGTTTAGGGATTCAACAACAGGTGGTTGAAGTGGATGGTCAGCTGGTGGTTTTGCACACAAGTCCACTCTCATTTGAGACATTTCACCTATTCTATTAAGAACAGATGGGTATAATGGCTCAAATGGTTCATCACTTGCCTTTTTCTTAAGCTTTGTGGTTGGTGAAAGGTTTTTGTATAGTTTGTTTAGAGGGACATCATCTAACTCAGATGAGTTTGAGGTATAAGTTGAAGATGAGGTTGAGGTTTGGTAAGATTCTGAACCAGATTCAATCTCAATAACATTAGCAAAGTGTAGAGATTCAGGGTTACCTCTTATGGCTTCTGAAGCAGCACCTTCTGAGCCAACAACATTTTCCTCTTGGACTTCATCAGAATCCTTTAGTAGTTCACCAGACACCACCAGTTGTTGAAGATTTTCTGTAAGCTCAATCCCAGCTTGAGCAGCTTCCACAGATGTTTCCTTCAACAACACTTCTGAGGGAACTGAGATTTGAGCAGCAATCTCAAGAGCTTTCTTCACAGCTGCTTCTTCTTCAGCTATTCTCCTCAGGACCTCTGTTGTTACCAGTGAAGTTGCAGCTTCTTCTTGTTGTTGCTCTTCAGCAAGGCTAGCTTCTCTCAGTTTCTTGATAGCCATCTTCCTTTTCTTCTTAGGAATGGGTGACTGAGGAAGTGAAACCTGAGAAGCATCAGCTGGTTTACTGCTTCTGGTTCCTTTGTCCAGAACCTCAAAAGCATCTAATTCCTGAGCTTCTTGTTGAATTGTGGGCACTTCAGGATTAACCAGTTGTTCTTGAGAAGCAGCTTTAGACTTCTTTGCCTTCTTTGGGGCTGGTTTAGGAGCTTCTACCAAATACTCATCCTTTGTGAGTGCTTTCCTTTTGGTCTTCCTGCTCTTTGCTACTGGCAGAGCCCCACCATACATAGTTTCAGGCTCATCTTCAAGCCTGATCACCTTTCCAGTTGATGCAAAATGATCCTTGATGTAGTTCATCTGAACATCAATAGGATCCTGTTTGCAGAAGGGAGGGAAATCATCCATTCCTTGAGGTCTGTGCTGAGCTTTGTGTAGACTTCCTTCTTGATCAGATTCATGTTTCTGAGGGTTCTTCCATTGATGATTTTGCCTGTCTCAGTGTCAAGCTGCTCGTCAGTGAAGAAGTTGACATTGCTTAGAGCTTTCAGAATCCCTGAGATCAGCCTTCCATAAGGAACTCATCATCTTTTGTTGTCCTGGCTTTCTTTGAGCTCTTTCATCATGTGCTTGAAGATATATTTGGGCACATTAGCTTTTTCTTTCTTGATGAAGAAATGAAGAAATATCATGTGCTCCAATGATGGTTGATCACTACCACCACCTTTTGGTAGTAGGTTCTCATTTTGGATTTTCAGGAGCATCTTATTCTCCATTCTCAGATCACTGTAAGCTCCTTTCTTTGAGTTGTTGAACATTGATTTGTTTACCACCTCAAGGATTGGTCTTGCTGTTTCCTATTCAACCCTTGTAGTTTCCTTCAGAAGCTCTCTTGAGAGCGAAGGAGATAATTTCTTCTGAGATGAAGACTGGAATGCCCATGATGCTTGACCTTATCTCAGTGCATCTAAATGGCTCTAGACCCATTTCTTCTCGTGATTTGCCTTCCATAGAAGGATCAATCAGCACCTTCTCTGTTTCTTCTAACTTAGCAGCATTTCTATCATAGATATGTGCTCTCACCCAGAAGTGTCTGACTAGAGTTTTGTATGTTGGCCCATTCAACATTTTGAAGTACTCCATAAGATCTTGAGCTTCATAGTAACTTCTTATGCCGCATCCATGGTGTGCTAGTGAGACAAAATCCACGGGATTCTCAGTCTGTATCTTGAGATCCCATTCTTCTAGGGACATAGACCTCCCTTTGATTTCATAAGCCGGTGCTTCTTGCATACTTGTTGACGTTTCTTGAACTGAACTTGATGACGCCATTGATGAGTATTGAAGTTTTAGGGTTCTTAGGGTTTTGTTTGAAAGGGATGAATTCACACGGATTCAGAAAGAAAAATTGCAAGTGTGGGTAGTGAAGTGAGTAGTGTGTGTTTTGTCTAAGTGTTTTGAGTAAAACGTTTGCAATTCAGAGGGGACAAACAAACATAACATTAATGACGTAGGGGGCGCAAGATAGTACATTCAAAGCATAAATTCATCATAGCCCTTTTATGTTATACACCAATACAATTAAGCCACGTCAGAGGATATCAGAGTAACTGCCAAGTTAGTGGGACATGTGTTACTAAAAGTAACTTCCAACGTTTCCACTAACTCTGCTATTCAGGAGCACAAAGTCCAACTTCTAGAGTTCAGATGCTGATGTCATCTTCAGAAGCATATTTTCCTCATAACCTCAGTAAAGAGCTTATGATGGACTATAGCTTCTGAACAACTTCAGGACCTAAATTCCTATTCAGATGCAAGCAGATTTAATCAGACACAAAGTGCATGTTCAAATTTTTCTTTATAAAATCAAATCTTTCCACAGTTAAAGGCTTAGTAAATATATCAGCTCATTGATGTTCAGTATCAATGAATTGTATATCTAAGATTCCTTTTTGAACATAGTCTCTAATAAAGTGGTGTTTGATTTCAATATGCTTGGCTCTTGAATGTAAAATTGGATTCTTTGACAAAGAAATAGCAACAGTATTATCATAATAAATGGGAATAATGTTAGCATTTATTTGATAGTCTTCCAACTGATGCTTCATCCAAAGTAGTTGTGTACAACAACTTGCAGCTGAGATGTATTCTGCTTCTGCTGTAGACATAGCAATAGTTGCTTGTCTTTTGCTAGCCCAGGATATCAGATTCTCACCAAGGAACTGACAGTTTCCACTGGTTGATTTTCTTTCAATCCTTTCACCAGCAAAATCAGCATCACAAAATCCATCCAACTCATAATCTAAGGATTTCCTATAGAGGAGTCCAAGATTTGTTGTTCCTTTCAGATACCTGAAGATTCTCTTAACAGCAGTTAAATCATATTCTCTAGGATATGATTGGAATCTTGCACACAAGCGTACACTGAACAAAACATCTAGCCTAGATGCAGTGAGGTATAATAGAGAACCAATCATACCTCTATACAGCTTTTGGTCTACCTTTGTTCCAGTATCTTATTTGCTTAAATTGCAGGTTGGATGCATTGGAGTATTCATCAGTTTACAATCTTCTAGTTTGAACTTCTTCAAAAGCTCCTTTGTATACTTTGTTTGATGAACATATACTCCATCTTTGAATTAATTGACTTGAATTCCAAGGAAGAACTTTAATTCTCCCATCATGCTCATTTCAAATTCATCCTGCATTAACTTAGAAAACTCCTTGCAAAGAGATGCATTAGTAGAACTAAATATTATATCATTAACATATATTTGCACTACAAGAATATCTTACTCAAGAGTCCTTCTAAAGAGTGTTGTGTCAACTTGACCTCTTTTAAAATCATTTTTAATTAGGAAATTACTTAGTCTATCATACCAAGCTCTAGGAGCTTGTTTCAAGTCATATAGTGATTTCTTAAGTTTAAAAACATGGTCAGGATGCTTAAGATCCTCAAAACCAGGAGGTTGCTTGACAAACACTTCTTCTTCTATGACTCCATTAAGAAATGCACTCTCGACATCCATTTGATATAATATTATGCCATGATTAACTGCATAGGATGGAAGTAACCTGATTGCTTCCAATCTTGCAACTGGAGCAAAAGTTTCAGTGTAATCAATGCCTTCTTGTTGACTGTAGCCTTGAGCAACAAGTCTGGATTTGTTTCTGGTTACTTCACCATGTTCATTCAGCTTATTTCCGAGTACCTATTTTGTTCCAATAATGTTCTTCTGTAGAGGTTTGGGTACTAGATCCCACACATCATTTCGTTGAAATTGATTGAGCTTTTCTTGCATAGCTAATATCCATCCATCTTCTGGAAGTGCTTCATCAACTGTAGTAGGTTCAATCACTGATAACAATCCTATCAGAGACTTTTCTTGTCTGAAATGTGATCTTGTTCTTCTAGGACTTTCTTTGTTTCCAATGATTTGATCCTATGGATGTGAAGACTTGTACTTGAATGTGTTCTTGGATTGATTGGCTTGCTGAGAGCCATTTTGTGCTACATCAGAAGCAACTTCCTCTTGAGCTTCTAGAGTGGGGTCATCTTCTGGACTATCTTCAGATTCACTAATCTGATCAGGTTTTGGAGTATCTTCAGAATCCTGTATATCTGCAAAACTTTCATCTTGCTCTGGAGTTTCATTTCCAGGCTCTTTATCATCAAATTTAACGTGCATTAATTCTTCAACACAGAGTGTCTCTGAATTATACACTCTGTATGCCTTTGACCTTTCAGAGTAACCTAAGAAGATTCCTCTTTGGGCCTTGGCATCAAATTTCTTTAGGTAGAGCTTCATATTTAGAATGTAACAAGTACATCCAAATTGATGAAAGTAAGTGATATTGGGTCTTCTTCCCTTGAAGAGTTCATATGCTTTTTTCTCCAAGATAGTGCTGATATAGATTCTATTTTGGATATAACATGTTGTATTCACTGCTTCTGCCCAGAAATGTTTAGCTAAATTGTTTTCATGAATCATGGTTCTTGCCATTTCTTGTAAAGTTCCATTCTTTCTTTCTACAACCCCATTTTGCTGAGGAGTTCTAGGAGAAGAGAATTCATGGATGATTCCATGTTTTTCACAAAAAGATTCAAATGGCTCATTTTCAAATTCTCAACCATGATCACTTCTTACTTTTAAAATTTTCATTTCTTTTTCAGATTGTATTTGAGTGTAGAAGCTGTTGAATACATCATATGCACAATCCTTACTTCTTAGGAATTTAACCCAAGTCCACCTGCTGTAGTCATCAACAATGACTAGTCCATATTTACTTCCATATAGAGATTCAATGGTAACTGGTCCAAATAGATCAATATGAAGTAATTCTAAAGTTCTGGAGGTAGAAACAATGTCTTTTGCTTTAAAAGATGATTTAACAATCTTCCCTTTCTGGCATGCACCACAAAGTGCATCTGAATGATAGTCAATATCAGGTAGGCCCTTGACAAGTTTTAACTTACTAAGCTTAGAGATTAATCTCCAGTAAGCATGTCCCAACCTTCTGTGCCATACCCATTTCTTAATATTCACTGATAAAAGACAAACTACCTTTTGATCAACCAGTTCAGAGAAGTTAATTTTGTAGACATTGTCCATCCTCTTTCCTTTAAAAACTATGGAGTTGTCATTTTTGTTAACTATTATGCAGCTGGTCTTATCAAACAACACATCATAACCATTGTCACAAAACTGACTGATACTCAATAGGTTATGTTTAAGACCATCTACCAGACACACATTACTAATAGAGATAGAAATGTTACCAGTAGTTCCTGTACCAATGATCTTTCCAGATTGGTTGCCTCCAAACTTCACATTTCCTCCTTCCTTCATTACGAGGGTGAGGAACATAGATTTCTCTCATGTCATGTGCCTTGAGCATCCACTGTCCAGGTACCACGACCTGTGCTTTTCTTTTGCTCCTAGGCATATCTGCAACATTGACAATTTTAGATTTAGGTACCCATTGCTTTATGGGTCCTTTGGGGTTAGTACTTGAAGGTTTACTCTTCACTTCTTGTACCTTGTGCTGTGAGCTTGATTTCTTCTGGTTAACTGATACCTCGGGTTTAACACCTTTTGGTTTTGGTTTCCAAGAAGAAACAACTGTTTTGTTCTTCTGATCCTTTGACTTCAAGATATCAGACTTTGTTTTCAGCAGACTCTGAGGAACAGGTTCTGCTCTCTTCGAGGAACAGGTTCTGCTCTCTTCAGAATCTTGATCTTTGAAGTTTTAGGTTCAGAGTTTATCATGACCTTAGCCTTAGAGTTCTTTGGTTTTGAAATGATCTTAACCTTAGAGCTAGAAGCTTCAGGTTCTGATTGAACAACAGTTTCAGGCTCAGCACCTTCAGGTACAAAGAAGGTTTTCAATCCTCCCTTGATGCATTCACAACATGTTTTAAGACTGATTTCCTTCGATTTATCCTCTGAAAATTCAATCCCTTTACCATTGTTCTTGTAAATGCTATAAATCATAGAAGCAACTTTGCTTCTGTCAATACCAGATATAATGAAATCTTCAAGAGCAATTTCATGTTCACTTAAAGTTTTTCCACTACACTTCTCTTGTAGCTTCTGAACAAGATGAAGTCAAACCCTCTAAGTAGCATATACAGATGAAGTCAAACCCTCTAAGTCCTTCCTCAAAAGCTTTTAGATTCAATAGAGTTGATTCTTGTTGTTTTATCAAAACAATATATTTTTCTTTTAAATCAATCAACTCATTGGTTCTAATTTCAAAGTGTGTAAGAAGTTCTTTAAGTGACTTAACAAGCTCTTCTTTGGGAATTTTAGCATATACCTCATTTTCATCTTCAGAATCTGAGTCAGGTTCTGCTTCTGAAGTCACCGTAGCCACGAACCCCACAGCTACATTTGCTTCATCTTCAGCTTCTTCCTTTTCAGACCCAGATTCACTGTCTGTGTCTTCCCAAGTTGCCATTAAACTTTTCTTGATCTGCTTCCTGAATTTCCTTGTATTGAAGCTCGTTTTCTTTGACTTGTCCTTTGATTTCTCCTTCTGAAGATCAGGGCATTCAGCAATGAAGTGT
>Ga0228710_1008790_pt1 | contig 14327 bp, 5 predicted proteins | sample MedpolnodulmetaG_FD_177995 | JGI IMG/M metagenome (GOLD analysis project Ga0228710, IMG submission 177995) | Root nodule microbial communities from Medicago polymorpha collected in Santa Monica, California, United States - pink nodules | ecosystem: Host-associated > Plants > Roots > Nodule...
ATTATTATTATTATTATTATTATTATTATTATTATTATTATTATTATTATTATTATTATTATTATTATTATTATTATTATTATTATTAACGTATAAACGGGCAGTTTGTGCTCGATTGTCCCATCTTTTTGCGCTAATGAGTATAATTTACGAACAATAGTTTTTATGAAATTTTGAATAATTTTTTTTTTTATTTTGATTAAAATTATAGGTACAGATAATAGATATTTTCCATTTTTATATTGTGATAAACTATACTTATCTTTTCAAATGATACCTACAATATAATAAATATAATATCTTTAAAAAAATATAACAAATTCTTATCATTTTGAATAATATCCAAGAGAATAGTATTCTTATAGTCAAATTTGTTTAAGGGTATAACTGAAAGAAGAAAAAACCATCAGTGAATAACACATGTAGTTAATAGATTGTAGAACTAATTTTAAAATTAAAATTATATTTATAATGATCAATACAAAACTTAAGTCTTGAGTTTCACCCAAAACATATAATTTTTAATGGGTTTTGCTAGAAGCCACCTATGAAGGTGTCTTTTAGCAACCCACACATCAAGGTGTGATTTTCACTTTTTAGCTCTAACTTTGCTAAAATACACCTTCATAAAAATTAGTTGGTGTCTTTTAACAAATGCTCATATAATAACTTGTTAAAAGACACCTTCATAAAATGTGTCTTCTAGTAAAAACCCATTTTTAATATCCTAAAAAGTTAACGTGGTTGATATTGATTTAAATATTAAACCATACAAATTATACCCAAAAGTCAAAGTTTCTGTGAGTTTAACTCAGTTGATAGAGACAATGCATAATATATGTAGGGTTAGTGTTCGAACTCCGGATACGCCGCTTATTCATCTTAAAAAATGTGAATTTCTAATTACTAGACTATTTAAAAAAAAGGCGGAGTTCACTCTTCACCAAAAAAGAGTCAAGGTTCACTTTTTTTAATATAAAATTAAATGATTTTAATTTTTTAGTCTTTTCCATTTTCACTTTCATTCCTCATGTTTTCAAGGATTTTTAGTTGAACATGGTTAGTCAAAAGTGGACTCGACCAAAACATGACTAAAACGTAAAAAATAAATAATGATGATGCTTTGTTAAAAAATGCCAATAGCAACACATTTTTTGTATCATACTTAGAGAGTTCTCATTTGCTACGCATGTGTTTTAAGAAACATAGATTTTTACAAATTTAGTGTCATGCTCTCCCATTCACAAATGGATATATGAGTCAATGATAACTTATTGTAGGCTGTCATAAATCATGCATCTTGTTGGGCATGTTTTCCATTTGTGCCATAAAACTATATTTTGTTTGCACTTGTGAATATGCGTTTCTACATTTAAAAGTTAAAACACAAATTTAATGAGATTTGTAGTAACTCTTAGTATTAAGTGCATTCTTATCTCTTTGAATTGATTTTTTCATTTTTTTCAAACATTATATAGTATTTTATTATATTATTAATCTAGAAGTACCAATTTTTATTATTAAAAAATTATTTTACTCACAAAAATGGTTTTTTAAAACATTAGAGTAATATTTATAATTTAGTGTCAAATGAGTTTTTAGTCCCTATAAATATATCAAATTTTGTTTTTAATCCCTCTAATTTCTTTTCATGGAATGATTCTATAAAAAAATTCAGTTAACATTTTTAGTCCCTTCTTTTAAGTCATCTCATGTGTATTGTTCGAAATTTTTAATATTTCTGCAGTTATATTTAGTATTGTAGAAATATCTGTTGCAAAAGTTTATAACTTTTTAACTAAGAATGAATTCTGCTCAAATAAAATAAAACTAAGAATGAATTAAATATGAATTTTTATGTTTTCTGTGTTTGTTGAAAATTCATATTTAATTTATATTTTGTTGTAAAAATCTAATTTTTTTATGCAGAGATTCTAATAATACTCCAATCATACGTGCCAAAAAACGTTAAAAATTCTAAATGATACACATGAACAGACTTATAAATAGAAACCAAAAGTCTTGATTCAAAATATTTGGAGGACCATTGTTTGATGAACAAATTTAGAGGCACTAAAAATAAAATGTAATAAATTTATAGGTACCAAACCCCTATAGCTTATCTTCTGCAAGAACTAACTTTTTAATAAAAATATATTCTCCTCTTCTATTTTGAGTTTTTAAGAGTCTTCATAAGAATAGAGAAAAAATATTGCACAAGTAGAGTAAAAGTTTTAGAATTTAATTCGTGTGTGTATATATGTATATATCCCCCCTCTCTCTTAATGGGGGTGTCTCATAGGAAATGGTCGTCTTAGATTGGTGATATTACCGCAAATGCACAATTTTATCACTGTAATAAAATAATGATGGCAAGGACTTGTGATTATCAAGGTAATAATTTTTTTCCCTAAATATGCGTAAGAAAATAGAATTTGTTGTTGTTGTTATCATCTTTAATAAAAGGAACAATTGATTGTCGTAGTGTTTGTAAGAGTGATCTATATGGTTTAAACAAAAACCAAATTATATATTTATTTTTTGTTTTGTTTTTATATTTAAGTGAAACTATTTTAAAATTAAGTAAAAAACTATTTAAACCCTATTTCACCCCAAGGATTTTTTTTGTTTCAAATTTGCTTTTGAAAACAGAAATAAAGAAACCTGAATCACCTCAAACAGCATTTTCTTTTCTAAAGGTGGCCACTTAATTATTAAACTTTTCTAGTATCATAATGAATACAAAACATAATTATGAGCTTCTGACATCCTAACTAGGTTGACACTCCATAAACTCACAAATTGCATGCAACACTCTTCAAATATTAATAAAACCAAAAGGAAAAGGAAAGAAAAATATAAAGTTGGTAGGCCAAACTTTACCCAACAAAAAGAATATAATATTAAGTAAAACGATAGTTTGGTAAACCAAATGTATCTCTAAGAAACACCATTCATAATGAAATTAGGACAAATAGATCAACAAACTAAATCGTGAACACTATGATCATGGTTGGCTAATTTATCTATGAATTGAACTGAATTTTAAGTTATGAAGAATTGAAGCTTTTAGAACGGAATTGAAATATTTGTGAATCTTGTCCCAAACCTGAAAAGTATGACGGCATCGAATAACTTGTAAAAAAAATGCCACCAGAAATTGTAGAAAGAAGCCATGCAAACAATGTTTGATCTTGGACAAGCCACTGCATGTACTTGTCAAAGCATTTTCCGTAAAATCGATCTTTTTCTGTCGCGAATTGCAGTGATTTAAGGACTGAGGATGAATCAATGAAGGTTGTGCGCAATGATGTTTCCATTGACTTGTTGGCTCCAAAGTAATAATTTCTTTTCATCTTGTGAGAGAATTTGCAAGACCAGATTTCGAAGAATGGAGTTATATGGCAGATTCATCGGAACTGTGGAGGTATGGTGAATAATATCATCAATGGTTTGATTACCTCCATTGATAAAGATTGTTGAAACTTTGCGGACAATGAAACTTCCAAATAGGCTCAATGATACCATGTTAAAATTCAATATCTATTGATCTGAGACTTGTTGGAATATTTTATTATTTATTATATTCTAATATCAATACGTGGACAAATATGGTAACAATAATTATATTAGCTATTTATCAATTGTGAGCCTTAGTTGATTAGTGATCAAATTAAATAATAAGACTATTAGATTTCTAATTAGATAATTAATTAAATATTTAATTAGTTGTTATGGACTCAATGAGTGGATGTCCGGATGACCCATTAACGGAATAATGGAAAACCCTAATGGCCATCCAATATAAAAGAGACTATGGTCCCCAATACACCGTACACGGCAAACTCTCTCTTCTCCTCATCTGAAGAGAACTTAAGGCATAAAGGTACCAGTTGAGGAAGAACCAAATCAGCCGCCGCTATCATCACTCCTTTGTTGTGAGTGCTGCCATGAAAGATTTATCCAGGTATTCCTAATACCCTAATTCTCAATATCCTTGATAAATCAAACATGTCGTAGATCCGATCATAATCATGTTCAATGTTTTGTTTGCTTCCGCTATTAATTCATAATTGTTGAACATGTTTTATGAAATATGATTTTATTTAAACCTAAATTTCCAACAACACTTTCATTCATTACAAATGATTTCATTGATTCAATATTCTCAAATGAGAATGCCTTATATACATTGATATTTTTAGCAAACCACTCTAATTAAGTTTGCCGGTTGTGCTTAACTAACTCTTACCAACTGAACACCTTTTTTTTGTTTTGTTGAAGGATCCAACTTAGCACCTTAACAAACTGAATTTAATCTACTAAAACTAACTATCTATTAACATATTTGACGGTTAACAATTTTAGAAGTTTCAACAAGTTCATTGTTCGAGTGTGAAGAAATTTGATTGCTTGTGTGTCAAGTTACTCATACTCTAATAATGGTTGGCTCCAAAACAAAATCAAAAATAAATTTCTCTTTCAAGGGGAGCACCTAATTAACAAAATATTTTTTTTGAATATTCTAACTTGTTTTATTTCCTTCTACCTTTCAAATATGGTGACTCATGTTATTCTATCATAACAACAAATGTAAATAGTGGAGTGATTATTTGTAGTTCTTCCGGATCCTTCTTACTTCTTGGGTGACTTTATCATAAGGACCTCATAGTCATTCAACCATTTGGACCTAAGCATGTATCTCTTGACCCTTGTGGAATGAATTTTGTACTTTTGGCTCCAAAATACGTGTAGTTCGTAACCCCAAACGACTTTTTTGTTTTAATTTAGAAGCCATTCAATATGTATCTATCAAACGTTGTTTTTCAGGCGTTTTAAGAAAGTAGAGGGACAAAGGAACAATCATCTTAAGAAATAGCATCATTTGTGGTAGATATCTATCAAATGTGTAGTTTATTTTTGTGGCCCATTCAATTTTTTTTTCTTCTGGTTTCGGCACTGACACAATATCTTTTAAATTGCTAGATTTCATCGTGAAAACAATATATTGAAAAAAAATTGGCATGTTATTATTAGATGTAGCAATATTCTTTAAACGTTTTCACATGGTAAAAAAATCAAGTTATATTGGGACACATACAATTTGTTTTTCCTTATATGGAGTTGAAAATAGGAAAGGAAATCATTTGTTTTTTTAGGAGTAGATGAAAAAAAATAAATGAGAGACGAGTTTCTTTTTCTTTGGTGTTTATATACTGGTCAGAATCTGAGATATACAGATTCTGACTCAGTTTAAATGTATCGGATAAATATAAATCGCAAAGATAAAGAGACAGAGAGAGAAAGCAGACACAAAACAATTTTATACTGGTTCCTCCCATGACACAGGAGTGATCCAGTCTCTTTGCACTTCGAAGCGATTTCACTATAAACCCACAAAATTACAAATTGCACTAGAACCCTTCCAAGAGACTTCTTTGCTCAAGCACAACTGCTTCCTTGGTCTAGGTCACTACCTAAAGACTTCCTTGTTCAAGGACAACTCCAAGAAACTTCCCCTTGTTCAATCACACCAGATTGAGATTCCTAAATGCTCAAGGTTTCATCAAGAGACTTATCTGCTCAAGCACACAGGCGAGAGACTTTCTAAATGTTTAAAACAGTAAACAAATCAATTTGTTCTTACACTGGATTGAACAATGGTAGTATATGAACCACTCTTGTTCCAACAATATATATATTTTTACATAGATTTTATGTTATCGATCTTATTAATAAGCACAAAACATTTATATAATTTAACATGTACATTATTTTACATGGTACACAAACCCTTCATAAAAATTGACCAATCATCATATATTTTAAGTGTACCCCTTAAAAAAAGCATATACTTGGTTAAATATTTATATATAACTTTTATTACCCAGATTGTTATTTAATTTTCTTACTATATTTTAAATGGGTTTTTCTATCATGTGCAAATTTGCACATGTTAAGAAATTTAAAGTAGTAAATTTGTATTGAAACTTGAACATTTTGTATTGAATATATAACTTTTTAATAAATAGTTGTGGTTTTTCAATAAAATATTACTACTTTTGGTTCCTTTAACAAGTGCAATGTTGCACATGTTAGTCAAACCCATTTTAAATTTAGTTTAGATCTTTGTAGAACATTTGGTTGACATATAGGGAAAAGAACTTGACCAAAATGATATAGTAAATATTATTGGTCTAATAATGGATTCAAACATCTAAATTTGGGTAAATAATTTTTGGAATCACTAAGATTAAATAAGATTAAATGTTCTGATTACAATGATTTCTTTTAAAGAAGCACTTAATTTAGAATCATGTAAATTTCATGCACTAACTCGTAGATACTAGTATTCCATTGAGTTTTATTGTTCTTGTCTGATATTTGCAAAATCTTTTATATTGAATGTTCAATTGAAATCAAATCAAGCCGTTTTTTTAATCGAATAGAGATATTTAATAGATAAAGAGTATACGAGATAACTCAACTTAGATAAAAAAAAATATACGTAAAAAATTCAAAATAAAAATTAGTAGCTCAAATAAAGACATCACATCTACTATCTGCAAATATAATTCTAGTAGGTAAAAACACTATTGATACGCTCACAAGTGTACAAGCATATCCACCTAATAAAGATCCATTTTTACCCTATTACTCATTATATTCCAAAAACCTTTAGAATATTGTCATACTTCAAAATCGCTCTAATATATATACACTGGATCCTCGCACAAGACGAGCAAGGAAAACCACAAACAAGAACAAGAAGTCAAAAAATAGGTGATAACATATCATAAAAACACGTCGAAGAAGCTTGACGATTTAAGACACAAACAACTGGTTACAACGCACCAAAGCCCAAAAAGATATACATAAAACAAGAGCACAACAGAAGCAACAATTGCTGGGAGTAACATTCATATCCCAAATAACCAACGAAAAATCAAAATTTCCCCCTATATCATTGTAGCCAATAGTAAAGAGTAATTAGTAAAGAGAAAAGTGAGCAATTTTTGGGCAAGATTGCACCAACAAGAAAAACCATTAAATTTAATATTTAGAGTTCAACTCAAAACTAAATCAGCTCAAACTAAGAAAGCTCTTTGGGTTATACCCAACTAAGGGAATAGAGCACCACCATTGAGGCGGTTGAAGTTCATTAAATAATCTTCTGACCAAGCTGTTATGTTTGGTATCAAAATGTTATCATTATCATCAAAGCTTCCAATGAATCCAATTTCAGAATATGGGAGGTTTGAGCTACCGACAACACCCGTAACATTGCTACTTTGTCGCTCATCAAATTGCAGAATCATTTTGTTATGTGAACCCAAGTTTCTAACATTTGAGGATGATCCAACTTCTTCGACACCAGGTAATTGACTCTCTAATAGTTTCATTTTCGGATAAGAGGTTTTTGGTTGATCAGCGAGAGCCTGGGCATTGCTGCTCTCCGGATGATCAATCTGCAACATCACCACATTAGGCGAACCTGAATTTGTGATGTTTGTAGATGATCCAACTTCTTCCGCAGAGTGTAATCCAGTCTTTGGTGACTTGCGCTGGGAGGTACCAACAACAACATTCTTATTTAATGTTGGCTTTGCATGATTGTGCTCACCTTCATATGTCACAATATAAGTGTTCTCTTGAGTTTTGCATTTTTCAACTTTTCTTCTTGCTGACAATCTGTCCAAGTGCTACATTTGTAATAGCTCCTGCAACATTATTTATTGATTTCTTTCAACGTCATTTATGGACTAGATATACACCAATTTTTAATGTTTTCAAAATTGAAACACAAATGCAACCATGATTAAGATAACATATGTTGAATTTAATTACAATTTCATGCACTACAATTATATGCACTGACAAGGATCCGAATGCTTACAATTACTGTTTAAAACCCGAAGGTGGGAGTGTTTGGTTTAGGTAACAAAATTATTGAATTTATTGTGAAAGAAAAGAGAAAAATCTTAAAGATAGAGTTTTGAATGTGTGTAAACCTTGGATGTGGAGACCCTTTAATGGGTTTTTGCCCATATTTCCTCCACGCCCACGAGTCTTTTGAAAGCTCATCCTCCCTTATATAGCACACCAATGCCATTTGGTTATTATATTTTCTATAAGAAAAGAAAGGTAAAATGATTTTATTTCACTTGAACCAAGTTATGTACAAATATTTCAATTATTTGGACACGATAAAATTGATTTATAATTAAAATATATGAAATAATAGAATAATTTTTTTACCTTTTTCTCGATCCGCATAGTGCAACTGATTGATGGTTGTATACACGTTCAAAATGAACGGTTGTGTTATCAATGCATGTAACAGGTTTGGGAACAGACACTTAATTGTTGATGTTTTGTTGAATCTGTTGTTGTCCAACGAGTATTGGGAAATTATAATTGGTGGGATATTGATTATTTTCATGAACACTAGTGTTTGTCATGATAGTGCTTGTAGCATATATGATTGGGGCAGTGGTTGTCGAGGTGATAATTGATGGATGGTTGTATGCACATTCAAAATGAGCGGTTGTGATATCAATGCGTGCAACAGGTTTGGGAACATACGCTTGATTGTCGATGTTTTGTTGAATCTGTTGTTGTCCAGCGAGTATTGGAAAATTATAATTGGTGGGATATTGATTATTTTCATGAACACTAGTGTTTGTCATGGTAGTGCTCGTAGCAGATATGATTGAGGTAGTGGTGATTGGGGTGATTACAGTGGCAGTGATAATGGGGGTAATGGTAGGGGGAGAGGTGGGAGTAGTGATGGTGGGAGTGTGGATAATATGAACACTAGTGTTAATGTTGGTGATGTGTGTGGGGATGGCGGTGGTCAAGGGGCATGGGATAGTGTAGGTGGTGGTGGTGGGGGAAGATGTGGTGGTGGTATTGATTTTTGGCATACTAGTGGTAGCCGGGGTGGGAATGGGATTGAAATTGATCATCAATTTATCTAGATCTATGAAGTCATTTGGTTTAAGTGGGGAAAAGAGATTGAATTATTTTCTTGGTTAAAAGTAAAATCATCAAAGCAAAATGGTGTGACACTTTGAGGGAATGTGATGTTATTGGTAGTTGTTTCAATTTGAGGTGGCGGTGGATTTTCAAAAATGGTGGTAGGAGTAGTCAATGTGCTAGCGTTGCAACTACGAACAATAGATAAGAGATCGCAATCTTCATTATCCATTGAAGAAGTAAAAAATTGGTAGTAAATGTGTGTTTTTGAAGAGACGAAGATAAGAGTGTTCAACAATTCTATTTTTCCCTAATTGAAGTAACTTGGTAAAGAGTGCAAAGATCGAGGGAGATGGTGAAACTAGAGGAAAAAAAATGGTATTGGCTTTTTGGTTGAACCAAAAAATACTAAGACATTAAGAGAGAAGAACAAGCATCTTGATGATGGAGCGTGAACAAGTTAAAGACTTACTAGCAATTTATATGAAGAAAATGAACATATTTTTAATGAAAAAAAGTCAAAATGGTGATTGATATTTCCAATGACAATTGTAACCGTTGAAGTTATTTGTCATCTTATATTTTTTTCTCACTCATTTATTGTTTTTATTATTATTATTATTATTATTATTATTATTATTATTATTATTATTATTATTATTAGCATATAAACGGGCATTCCGTGTTTGTCTGTCCCATCTTTTTGCGCTAATGAGTATAATTTACGAACAATAGTTTTTATGAAATTTTGATTAAAATTATAGGTACAGATAATAGATATTTTGCACTTACATATTGTAATAAATTATACTTATCTTTTTAAATGATACCTACAATATAACAAATATAATATCTTTCAAAAACATATAACAAATTCTTATCTTTTTTAATGATACCACCAAAATAATATTCTTATAGTCAAATTTGTTTAAGGGTATAACTGGAAGAAGAAAAAATCATGAATGAATCACACATGTTGTTAACTAGATTGAACAACTAATTTTAAAATTAAAATTATATTTATAATGATCAATGCAAAACTTAAGTCTTGAGTTTCAACCATACAACTTATATCCAAAAGTCGAAGTCTCCGCGAGCTTAACTCAGTTGATAGAGACAATATTTAATACATGTAAGTGTTGTGTTTGAACTTTGAACACGCCACTTGTAATCTTAAAAAATGATGAATTTCTAACTACTAAACTATTTAATAATAATAAAAACCGGGGTTCACTCTTTACCAAAAAAGAATCAAGGTTCACTTTTTTATATAAAATTTAATGATTTTTATTTTTTTAGTCTTTTCCATTTTCATTTTCTTTCATCATGTTTTCAAGGATTTTTCACTAAAGCTCAACAAATTTACCTTGCCTTTTTAATTGAACATGGTTATACATGAAGCCTAAATACTTCAAAATGGATGACATATTGTATCTCCTGCGTATCCTGCATTGTTACCTGCCTGGTACTTTCTGATACGTATCAGAAGAGTATCCAAAGATTAAATTTTTTTTTTTTTAAAAACAGTTATCCGATACTTTTCAGATACATCTGGGATATGAATGATAGACGGTGGAATCGATATGTGCGCTACCTGATGTTTCTATTATATTTGGTATATATGTAATTGACTAAGTAATGATGTTTTCTATTTAATATATATCATATACGTAATTGACTAATTGTCGCTTTCTTTATTATCAATATTATTTACATTTATATTTATATTGTTGCTGCCGTTTGTTTTGTGTCTCTTTGTTTGTTTGAGAATGATGCTATTGTCGATTGTTGTGTCAAGAAAATTTTATTGTTGTATCTCATCGTTTTTTTATGTCAGTTTGGTGTAGGTTTTGCGCCAATTTTGTTTTGTTTTGAGTTGTAGTCTATATTTTGTATTTTAAGTTTTAATATGTAGTTTAAATTTAATTTTTTATTGAAGTATCCCAGCCGTATCATATCTTAAATTTTAATTTTTTTTGTATCAGCATATCGATGCTGTATCATATCCATATCGTATCATGTATATGAGCTTCATAGTTATACCTCAAAAGTAGACTCGACCAAAACATGACTAAAACGTAAAAAAGAATAATGACGATGCTTTGTTAAAATGCCAATAGCCACACACATTTTTTGTATTATACTGTACGTGAGAGTTCTCATTTGCTACGCACATGTTTTATGAAACATAGATTTTTACAAATTTAGTCTCACGCTCTCCCATTCACAAATGAATATATGAAGTCTTATTGTAGGTTGTCTTTTTTTGGTAGAAATTGTAGGCTGTCATAAATCATGCATTTTGTTGGTCATGTTTTCCATTTGTGCCATAAAACTATATTTGTTTGCACTTCTTATGCGTTTCTACATTTAAAAGTTAAAATACAAATTTAATGAGATTTGAAGTATATATCTCTTAGTATTAAGTGCATTCTTATCTCTTTGAATTGATTTTTTCATTTTTTTTCAAACATTATAGTATTTTATCATATTTTCAAACATTCTTATCTCTTTGAATTGATTTAATGAAATTTAATGAGATTTGTAGTATATATCTCTTAGTATTAAACTAGAAGTGCCAATTTTTATTATTAAAACATTATTTTAATCACAAAATAAGTTTATTTATTATCATTACCTGCAAAAAATTTAATTTTTTTATTTTAATTTTATTTTTACTCACAAAAATGGTTTTTTTAAAACATTAGAGTAATATTTTATAATTTAATTAGGGTCAAATAAGTTTATAGTCCCAATAAATATATCAAATTTTATTTTTAATCCCTCTTATTTCTTTTCAAAGAATGGTTCTATAAAAAAATGTCAGTTAACATTTTTAGTCATTTCTTTTAAGTCATCTCATGTGTATCATTTGAAATTTTTAATATTTCTTCAGTTATATTTAGTACATTGTAGACATATATGTTGCAAAAGTTTATAACTTTTTAACTAGGAGTTGAATTAAATAAGAATTTTTATGTGTTCGGTGCTTGAAAATTCATATTTAATTTATATTTTGTTGCAAAAATCTAATTTTTTTTTTATACAGAGATTTTTATAATACTATAATCATATGTGCCAAAAAACGTTAAAATTTTTAAATGATACACATGAACAAACTTAAAAATAGGAACCAAATGTCTTGATTAAAAACATTTGGAGGACCATTGTTTGATGAACAAATTTGGAGGCACTAAAAATAAAATTTTATAAATTTATAGGTACCAAACCCCTCTAATTTATCTTCTGCAAGAACCAACTTTTTTAATAAAAATAAATATATTCTCCTCTTCTATTTTGAGTTTTTAAGAGTTTTCACAAGAATAGAGAAAAAATATTGCATAAGTAGAGTAAAAGTTTTAGAATTTGATTCCAGCGTGTGGACATATATGTATATATCCCCCCTCTCTCCTTCTAAACCTTAGCCGGTAGTATTTTTCTTTTTCTTATCTATTGAATGGGGATTTTTTGTAGGAAATGATCTTCAAAGATTGGTGATATCACCACAAGTACATGGTTTTATCGCCGTAATAAAATATGGATCTCACAAGGACTTGTGATCATCAAGATAACATTTTTCTCCCTAGATATGTGTAAGAAATGAGAATTTTTTTTGTTATCTTTAATAAAAGCTGCAAGATAATTGAAAGATAAATTGGTATTAATTTTTTAAAATATACAATGGTAAAGGAGCCTCAAAATCATTGGAGTTCATCATTACAACGAACCAATCAAATCCTATTCCTTCCTTTTACCAGAAAATGCATGCCTAATAATGATGTATTCTCGTTCGTCAAAAAATAATGATGTATTCTCTAATACATTTTTCAATCTATCTCTTGGAATAACAACAGCTTCACTAAAACAAAATTATTTTCTCATGGCAATTCATTTTGGCTTGACCCATTAAGTCCGAATATCCAATTTTACATACCAAAAACTTTTAGGTTATTTTCATGCTTCAAACCTTGTGTCGAACTTTATATTTTCAGTAATCTTCATTTTCATTTATCAAAAGATTGCCTAAGATTTTGATAAGAGATTAAATCTAGATAAGGTGAATGCATTTCCTAATCAAAAGAAGGAAATGAGGATCATGGAAAGTTTGTCATAAAAACAAACTTTCCTTGATTCCAAGACCTAAGAGAACTACTCACTTTTCATAGTGAATATCATAGACAATAATATAAAGAAAACAAGAAAATAAAAGAAGAAAACCATATTGAAACGCAAGAGTACAAGTATTCTTGGTGGTAAGTGGTGCCAAACCAAGACAAAACTAATCCTATTTGTAGCCAAGACATAATAACAAATGAGTGCAAATATATCAGTAGACACTGAGTAAATAGCAATCACACAATGATTGATCAAGACCCAAAAGAAAAACCACAAAATATGAATTTACTCAATTGTTATGGTCACAACCCATTCATTTCAGGCTACCATAACAACTTATATATTTAAGAAGTTGATCATTGGCTTCCCCACAATTAATTTTGATCTACGATCGATGCATATTTTGAAATTATGCTGAGTTAATTGAAAATGGTCTTGAATGCCTTATGAGTGCCCTAAGTGATGGTTTGGTCAACAAAGCTTGACTCTTCGGGAGATTCTTGTCCATTTTGCACCATTGCTTTATAAACCTCTCATTTCACCTGATTACTCAACAGGTCTTGATCAGAAGCAAATAAACAACTGGTTTATTAATCAAAGGAAACGGGATTGGAAGCCTTCAGAGGACATGCAGTTTGTGGTGATGGATCCAAGTCATCCACATTATTACATGGATAATGTTCTCAGCAATTCATATCCCATGGATCTATCTAACACCATGCTCTAGTTTTTACCTCGGTGCTTGCTTGTGCTCTTAAAATCTCAGTGTTAATTAATTAACCCTATGTTACGTTGTAAGGCATTGATATATATATATATATATATATATGTCATAAAGGACCATCTAAAGGAAATAAGAAACTAGTTTGTTAATCAAATGATAAATTATTAGTACCTTTTACAAGTATGTTTCTTTGCAACGAGTTTTTCAATGATAGATTAACAACAAAGGTTAACTTGGTACGTAGTGAAATTATTACATGGAAAATAATTTGCAAGTGATTGTGGTCATAATGAAACTATTTTCAACATCTCTTTTCTGATTTGTTAAATTAGTTGTGCGATGTCCTTTATTATACTGATTCGTGTATAAATTCCTTAGATTGGATCCTCCTGGTAAAAGAATGAAGGAATGTATTCATTCATTCAATATATGGCTAACATGCATTTCGTCCATATAGAAATGTAGAAAAAACTTAATTAGGATCTATTCTGGATATGTGTAGATTAGG
>Ga0228710_1008792_pt1 | contig 14326 bp, 3 predicted proteins | sample MedpolnodulmetaG_FD_177995 | JGI IMG/M metagenome (GOLD analysis project Ga0228710, IMG submission 177995) | Root nodule microbial communities from Medicago polymorpha collected in Santa Monica, California, United States - pink nodules | ecosystem: Host-associated > Plants > Roots > Nodule...
TCATTATATGAGTGTCATATCACATAGCTAGTATGCTAATTTTATCTTGAAGAATGATAAATAAAAAATTAATTTATATCTTCGACTTCTAGAATGAAGAATACATTTCATAAAAAAAAAAAAGAAGTCAAAGAATACATAAAATAATTCTTATCATTTGGTTTTCAACAAAAAAATTCAACAAGAAAAATTAAAATTCAAAGTGAAATTCAAAAAGGTAGGACCCACATTTCCCACAATTGAGACATCTATAAATACTCTATCAACTATCATTCTCTTCCTCATCAATAATGGCAGACAACAAAATCACTCCCTCATCTTTCTCCCCAACACCTGCACAACCTACCTCTGTTAGGTTTATTGATCTCCCTCAAGAGCTAAGGGATGACATGCCTACATCTTCCTCAAAAAAGCCTAGGGGTAGACCCCCGGGATCTAAGAACAGGCCTAAACCACCTGTCATTATTGAGGAAAACATGGACAACAATATGAAAATGATTTACATTGAGATCCCCGTTGGAAAAGATATTGTGGGGGGTATAATCAATTGTGCTCAGCGTCATCAAGCTAGCATAACAGTGTCGAGGGGTTACGGTCTTGTAACCGATGTCACCCTTCTTAATCCTGAAACTCATTTCCCAACTCCTCCTATAAAAGGGCCATTCGAGATGACATCTCTCTTGGGAACATATATGAATATCAACGCTCCACCCCAATTTATCAATGATCCACCATGTTCTTGTTTTTCCATTTTACTCTCAGGTCATGGTGCAGTGGTGTATGCTGGAACTGTTGGAGGAACAATTATTGCTGCTAGTGATGTTTGGATTGAAGCTACTCTCTGCAAGAATATTGAGCACTATCAAGCAGTCTCCAACAACAACGACAACAACTACAATTACAACAACTACAACAATGTTGTTAATGTGCCAAGCTTTGATGTTGCAACTTTTCCAAATCACCAGAATTTCCCTCCTCATCTTCCTACTGATGAAAATGTTATGCAGTGTAACCATTCCAGTCACATTGATAACTAATAGATAGTCAAAGACTCTTAATTGTTTCCCTTTGTTGTTTTCCAAGTTCTATCAAAGGTTGAATAAAATAAACTTTATTTTTTGTTTTTATATCTTGTTTAATGGAAGATTAATATATATTTTAAAATTCTGAAATTAATTATTTAAATATGTATTGACTATTTGATATCTCATTAAATAATTTCAAACGAATGTATAATAAGTTTTTTAAAAACAAAGTATCAATGGTGTATACAACGTCATGTTCTATTGTTCTTGATCATTAATATATATTACGAAAATACTAGAATGTGCCTGATATGGACATCTAAAAAATGATCGTTGGTGATCCTTACGATTCTTAATGAAAAACCGATTTCATATAAATAAGAAATAGGAAATAGATACATTCTTTTATTAAAACTCACTAAAATTGATAAGATCTACCTTTGGATCAGACTCATATTAGATTCTTTTAGATGCTACTCTGTTGTTAATAATAATTGTTAAAAAATCATTCCTCAAATTTTAAAAATAAATAATTTTTTTTTGGAAAAACTCATATAAACCTTATGGGGTGAATAATTTACTTTTCTAAGGTGAATAAACATAAAAACCTTATAATGAGTCAATGTTTCGGCAATGCGTTGTTGACTGTTATTAATATATTTCAGTAATGATTTTTTATGAAATAAAGTAATTATAATTCAATATAGTTTTTTTGACACAAATTGTTTATTATTTGGTTAAATGCATTTTATCAGCTTAATGGAAGATAGTATGCAAAAAATAATGTAAAATAGAAGGAAATGAATGAATATATCAAATTTAATTTTGTATTATATTTGATTGTAAAAAAAAATCGTATTATATTTAGAAAATATATTTACTAAGACAAAAGTTATCATTTTCTTTTTCTATATTTGAAAGTCAAACCAAATTATTTATTTTAAATTTTTATCTTTTGATTATTTAAAATCATGTTTGTCGATTTTTCTTTGCAATATGTTTGTTGTGTTAACTGGAATATAATCGTTAGAAAAGCTTTTAAAATCGAATATTTCTTTGTTTATTATCTCCGTTATCTTTTTCAATCGCAACCTCTTAACAATGTAAGGTGACGAGGATCCTGTTATTTGATATTATTTTCTTGGACGTAATAGACTAATATTTGGTAATTTAATATGTAATATTTGGCACATGATAAATTAAAATTGGTAATTTGGGAAGTTTAGTATTGATTGGTATTTTTTAGTGTAATTTTTTCATTAAAAGCTTTAAGTAACCGGGCTAGCCCGAAAGCCCGTAGCCCGCAAAGGGCCGGGCTTGGACAAATATTTTTGAGCCCGTTTATCTTCCGGGCCTTTTTGGCCCAGCCCGCCAAAGCCCGAGCCCGTCATGGGCCGGCCCGACACGGGCCGGGTAGCCCGTTTTGACAGCTCTACTTAACATAGCTATCCAAAAAAATTTTAAGGAAAATGTTAGATATCAAGAATGATTTTATCAAGAAAGATTCAAGAATGACATGGCAAAATAATCACCCTTAGATTTCAGTCTCATTTATTAATATTTCATAAAAAAAAATACATAACACCCACCACCCCATGATTTCCGGCCAGGCAGATATTTTATTGATTAACATTAATTTCAGGACAATTTCTTGATAAAATCTAAGGGTGATTATTCTGCAATGTCATTCTTGAATTTTTTTTGATAAAATCTTTCTTGATGTATAGCATTGCTCTTTTTTTAAAGTCTCTAAAAGAAATATTTCCTCTTTGAAAATAATACGTTTAATAATAAAGGAGAATCAAGTTCAAAAAAATTCTCATTCATTTCCTTGTAATAAAAAATGAAGACTTAATAACCTGATAAAAAATGCTAATGTGTCAAATTCCACACACGTGGTACGTGATTGGAGTTACTGAGAAGACAAATATGATTGTTGCATAGTTAGGATTTTTATTGTGGACCTATAATTTCTATAGAATCAAGTTGCTTATCTCAATTAAAAATGAATAGTTTTCACACAATTTATTGTAAGAGAACAGAGTAAAATTGATAGGATAGACTAGATAAGTTAATTGTTTAATGTATCTAAAAAAAATGAAGTTTTGTTTATAATAATGACTAGATGGAGTATATAATTTTCGGATATGTAAAATTATATATGTCATTAGTATAGTTATATATTATATCCAATACATCAATAATTTTTGCATATTCATGATAAGAGTCTCTAATAGAATTAAGAAAATTTGGTCTCCTTAAACATATCTCAGTTGGTAGGGACATCACATAATATATGTAGGGTTGGTGTTCGAACCCCGAACACCTCACTTATTCACCTTAAAAAGTTGGATTTCTAATAACTAGTACTTGAAAAAAAATTAATTATGGAAATTTGTGTTTCAATGAATGAGTTAAAGTGTACAATCAATCATGTATTTTACAATAAGTAATTTAACTAACAACCTAAAATAAAACATCATTATCTAAACATAAAAGTAAGTAAAACCTCTAGATACATAACAAATTCAAACTCATTTCAAAAAAAAAAATAACAAATTCAAACTTTTCTTATACAAATATTATAATTTATTTTCAACAGAATCAACCACAAATTTCATCATGTATCTTCGAGTGAGAGGATATGATGCCCAATCTGAGTTACAATATTCTACCAAAATAAGATCATTCTTCATAGAAAGCATAATGTTTTGACCTAGTGATGATTTAAGGTATTACAACACTTTCATGGCTACATCCACTAACCTTGTTATAGTTGTTGCATAAATTGATTAGAATGTGCATACCATAGGTGATTTGTGGATGCATTTATAGGTTGGTTCCTTGGGAAAAGATGTTGGTTTGCACTTGAAGTCAAGCTTTACTGTTATTTACTTATATTGCAAGATCGTCTACATACACCAATATTGCAAGAAAAGTTCCTTCATATGATAAAGTAAAAAATATATGATATGTAGGAGACTCCGTGAAACTATATTTTTATGTGTTGTAATGTAACATGTTTCTCCAACCAATGAATAGAAATGCGCGAACATGATTTTGAAACACATGCCAAGACTAGTATGAACATGATTTTGAAATTGTATCAAAAGAGAATACAAAAAAAAGTTATTATGAAAAAACATGCATAAAGAACAAAAGAAAACATTATACGGTTCACTAAGAAGTAGGGTAAGAAGGTTTGCCTCATACTCTAAGAACATAGTTACTATATTTCCGTCCCTTACGATTCATTTCGGTTTAATTTTTCTTAAAAAAAATACATCTAAAATGTCATTGTTTTTACGAAAATCACCTTAAAATTAAAGAGTTATGAAAACGTGATTTCACGAGGCACAAAAATTAGATTTGAAGTATTTTTTTAAAAAGAAAAACTGAAGTTTAAATGAACTGAATTATAGATTTTCTCAACTTTAATCAATAGGTGAATCAACTTTAATCTCTTATATATACCATGTTTTAAGGACCAAATACATGGTGCATAAATGAAAGGCCAAATACCTCTTCGGGTCTTTAAGTTTCACGTTTGTTTCATATAGGTCCTTTAAGTTTTTAAGGTTTTAGATAGGTTCTTTAAGTTTCGATTTGTTTCGGATAGGTCCTTTTTGTCAACCTCCGTTAAGCCAAAGTTGTTCTGTCCGTTAAGCCAAAGTTGATATGTCCGTTAAGTGGGTGAAGTGGTTCTCTTTGACACTTGGCATCAATTTTTTCTCCAACCAGATCAACTTTGACTTAACAGACAGATCAACTTTGGCTTAACGGAGGTTGATAGAAAGGACTTATCTGAAACAAACTTGAAACTTAAAGAACCTATCTGAAACCTTAAAAACTTAAAGGACCTATCCGAAACAAACTTGAAACTTAAAGGACCTATCTGAAACCTTAGAAACTTAAAAGATCTATTTGAAACAAACATGAAACTTAAAGGACTTTGGGATGTATTTGACCTAAATGAAAAGCTAGCCTATTTGATGATAACCAATAGATTAGCTTATAACTAAAAAGCTACCAGATTGAAATCCAAGTGTTTGGTGAATGCAGTTGTTCTTTTAGTCCGGTAAATCTAGTTGTTGTAAATATAAAATGACAAACAAATGTGTATTTATTTAATTTTAAATATATTATAATTTATGCATAGAAATGATAACACTCATAGTCGGTTCAATCAAATTGGAGGTTCTGTTTAAATATTAAAAATGGATCCATGATAAAAAATAAAAAATAAAAAATAAAAAAAACGCCAATTTTATAGAGTCATCTTCTATATAAAAGAGTCGTCATTTTTGTTTACCTTTTATATATAGACAAAATTGTAGCTAGATTTAAAACTAATTAAAATAAAAAATAAAAACTCGAATATCAATGAACTTTATCGGCGAAAAGTTGATAATTAGCGACAACTTTTGTTTGTCACTAGCAGTTAGATTTTTTTTCCTGTTTTTGAAAAGAGAAATGATATTTGTACAACCATTTTATGACAACTTTTAGACAATTTTTCTCTCATACTCACATTATATTCTTACTCTCTCTCAACATTTTTCTCTCTCCATTGCTTTTTTGACCAATAAAAAGAGAGCAAAAGAAGGTTAACTTTCTACCAAATAGTTATTCAAATATCATTGCTCTTTTGAAAAATTGAACACCCAAAATTTTAAACATTGTTCTATATGCACCCTCATCTTCAACCATTAATCTTAATTAAATCAACAACTTTAGATTTATACACAACACAGTGAAGCGACTTCATTCAGTTTAAGGGGTTGATTGATAGTGGAAGGGTGTTGGCAAAAAGGTTCGGCCTTATCTGGTTTGCTTGCATTTGGGTAATCTGAAAATGTCGCAATGAGAAAACATTCAAAGACAAAAATGAATCGATGGAATCATAGTTATTAAAAGATATAAAATTGCTATCTTAGAGATGGTTTATAAATAGCGGATTACATATGGGTCCATCTATACTTTCAATCAATGGTAATTGAATCCAATGAAATGCATGGGAATTAAAATTGCAGAGTGAAGTCTTGGATGTTTCTGGCATGTCTTATGCCATCTAATAAATTTAATTTTTGGCATTACTCCCATCGCTTTAGACATGTTTGGCATCTCGTTTAGGTGAGCAAAAGCTTCAGAATGGTAAATGTGTCATATGGATTCAATTGATATGATTCTTGGTTTTTATTATTAAGTTAACATATGCCTTTGAATGATTTTTTTTTAGATATGTTTAGAATATCATAAAAACTTTCTTAATAAAAAACGAGTCCAAGATTTGATTTCTAAGTTTAGATTTTTATTGTTATTATCTTGAGCTTTTGACGTTTAAAAATTTCATATTTAATTCATCCATGTTAAAAAAAGTCTTAAGTTTTGTAAAGAAACTTTGTATGATGTTTTAAACATGTCTACAAAAATTCATTCAGATATTTAACAATTGAAGGATAATTAAACATGTTTTGTTTCAGCATAGTCGCATAGACAAAAGTGTTTACATGATAATTATTTAGGGACTAAAAAAATGAGAATTTTTTATGTTATCTTACTTTTTTTTATTTTGATAAGAAAAATAAAACTTCATAATATAATAGGGACTACAAACATATTTACCTCAATAATTTAATATTAATTTTAAGGTGTGTTTAACTTATACCTCTCAAAAATGGTCCAAAGGTTCTAGAAAGCAAAAAAAGTTAAAGGCTGACCTTTACCTTTTTTAATAAAAAATATATTTTTACAATAATAAAAAATGGAGAGCAAAACCAATTAAAATTACAAAATATAATAAGGTTCACCTTTAGAACGAATCCATATTAGACGTCCTTAATTCATCGGTAAAAAATACCAATGAATGCCTTTAGAAAGTGAACAAATATAAAAAGATTTTATTGGGACCTAGTGAGGGAAGACTAACTCAATTTTTTTCTTTCTATTTTAAGCAAGTCTTTTTGGAATCATAATATGAATGAATCCATATTTTCTTTAAAAATGAGAGCAATTATGTCCTAAGTAGCACAAGCATGTAAAATGATATGGTCTTGAATTTCTAGTTCATATGCTAAATACCGAATTATATAAAATAAAATAAAAGAAACAGACAAAATTAATTCAGTGTAATCTGCTAGTACTATTGTCCAAATTCCAAACCGAAATTAACTTACAAAAATGACAGAACATGAGTTATGTCACATATGAACATAATATTTAAATTAACAAAAATACAAACATTATATCTGTATCTGTCTGCGTACTTTTCACCATTGCATGCAAATAAAGGAAAAGGCAAACATAGACAAATGTCATAAGCTGTTACACAGTCACTACATTACAACATCTACATTAATAGCAGCCAAATAATTCATGATTCACATCTTGTCTTTTAGTTTTGATTTCTAACATGACTCATATTTTTCCATTTGTTGCAAAATAAATATGGAATATCCATTAACCAAAATTTCTTTCCTTTGATATTTTTTTAATAACAATTATTATCATCAAACTCAAATGTCACTAATTTTATTTTACAACATTTTCAAGAGATTTGAACTTTGTTCAGTAAGATTACAAATTTAAACTCTTACCACTGAACTTACATCTTAACGTAACTCAACATTCTTTGAAATTGAATTGTAAATTGTAATATAGATCAATATTATTTTTTTTTGACAAGGTAACATAAATCAACATTCTTATATATGATTATTGATAAGTACACCAGAAGGAACTGGTCATTCATCAAAATTACAAATCACAAACTCTTACAAGAAAAGAGAATGAGGGAAAGAACATATGAAGAAAAAAAAGTGAAAATTTGGATATATACAAATCACATAAGGACCTTGAAATAATAGAAGAAAAAAACCATGTATATAATTCAACTTATCTGTTATGTAAAGGATTAGGACCAGTGTAGATTTTCCTTTTCTCATCACCAAGAACATCTTCATTACCTTCTTCACCTGAATTCTGTCTTGAACCTCCTTTAGCTTGAAAATTAGGATTAAACTTTGACATAGACTTAGTTCTAAAGTTTTGAGACTTTGCATACTCTTGAGCAGAAAAAGAAGTGTTAAACAAGAAAAGAACCAAAAGAAGGAACCATAAGAAACAAAACAGACTCATCAGCCTCATCATGTTCTCAAGGCAAAGATCATGCATGGAAATCTTATAATTGGCTCAAAATCCCATAAAGAATGAAATAAAAACAAGGTTCCTTTTTGGATCTAATTCAAAAAAGGGTCACTAAAAATCCAAGAAAAAAAATAAAGCTTTAAGGAAGGAAAGTGTTGTTTTGAAGAAAGGAAAATAAAGGGTTGTTTAGAATTTTTATGTAATGACAAATGACCTTTTTGTCCTCCTTTTTTTACCAAACTTGTATGAAGATTTTGTGTTTTCAAGATTGGATGATGTGTGAATCTTGAAGTGTGAGCTCTGAAAATGAGGATAGTCAATGAGAGGTTTTGTGAGTCAATGTGCATAGGGGTTTGTGACTTGATGCAGATAAATATGATGCAGAATGTGTTTGGATGCTTTTTACTTGGGAAACAACTATGGACCAGAGAGAGAATGAGGTGAAAATGATCCTTTTGCTCCTTCTGTTTGAGCTCAGGTAAGGTGATTCTGCTCTCTGAAGTTCACTTATTATTCTGAATTTACATTTATTATGGATTTATTGTATGTCTGGTTTAACCATAACATTGACAAAATTACAATGAGACATGGCGGTTATATCAAAAGATACATTTTTATAGTTTTTGACGAAATTATGATGGTTTATCTTATTTTGTCAATCTCATTGTTAATCCAAACATACATTTAAATTGTATGCGGTTATAATATATATGAGAGTGTTCACATAGTCGATACATAGATGACAATTGAATTACTACCGACAATGTAAATCCATAATGTGTTTATAAATTAATTCTTTAATTACAATTATGAACAAAATTTGTTTTTGTTGTAAAGTCTTTTTCTTAAAGTCATCTCACTAAAACTTGAAAATATTATAAAAGGAAAAGGTTAATTGTATAATTATGTCAAAGGGTGATCATAACATGGGTAGAATAGCATTGCTTGTTATGTTGCTCTTAGACTTTTGACTATTTGTTGAATATATTTGCCACTTTTTTAAAGAGGACATGTCATTGGATTGAATTTACATTCTCAACTAATTTAGATTCATTGAGTGGTTTGTGTGTCTTAGCTCCATATTTCTAGTTGTCTACAAAGAGTAAATTCTAGCTATTTTTGGGTGGAATTTATCATAGGTTGTTAGTGCTTAGTGCAATAGTTCCCAACCTTGTAATTTCAATATAATGTCTTAAAAAAATTCAAAGACAGTTTCTACGGTCAAAGTGCTTCTCAATTCATATTTGTGATCATGGTGATATGTGTGAGTTTCACGTAATCATGGAGGACACCGTCGGTAAAAACTATACTTTAGAGTTTCAATAAAATAAAAAATCTACTATGATTCCGGCTATATACATTCTCTCTTTTAATAAAAATATATCTATGACCCCTTTTAAAAAGTTTTGGAGTGAAATCCTTTAATTGACCAAAGTGGTAAAGTAATTAGGTCTCGAGTATTTTGACTATCAAGTAGTTGGAGTGTGTTTGTATTAAGATTTCCGCATTCGAAACATCGCTAATCAATCAAGATCGAAATGTCTAGATATTCAAAAACTCAGTATTTTAAATTTAAAAAAAAAAACTGTATTTTTTGAAGTGTTTGACCTTTACCCAACGCTCAAAGTTGTCCTAAATGCATGAAAACGGAAATTCTCAACTAAAAAGAATCCGAATTCGATCCAAGAACACTCCATGTTAGCCTTATTTAGTCTATTTTCTAACCCACATTGTTTAATTCCCAATTGACGCCACTGTTGTTGTGGACATTGAAAACAATATAAATATTTTTTTTCCTGACGGATCCAGCCAATGCAAAAAAATAATAATTTGGTCAAACTGGTGGGGGTTTGACAAATAAACCATGAAACTATGAACAATGAATACATTAGACTTTTTCTCTCTGAAAATGATGTTGTCTTCATTTACTTTACACAAGTGAAAATGTTTTTAGCTTTTTGTTGTGGAATTTTTTTTTAATTTGTTTTTGCCTCCTCTCGTGGAAGGCCCCTTAGCTTTATGTCATGAAAAGATTGGAAGAATTTATTGAAAAATCTACTTTTCTAGATTACATTCCTTTTTCTCTCATTCCCATTAAAAAGTTACTATTGATATTTGAATGTGATGGCATATGATATTTATAGCAAGTATTTCACCATAGGACCTAAGCATGAATTTCTGTAACCACTTCATGGAGAAATGGGAATTGATCATGACTTAAGTATTTCACCATTCCCTTAATCCCAATATAACAAACAAAAACAAACACATATACTTGAGTACGATTTGGAATTTACACCTAGTTTGACAATATGATTTTTTTGTTTTTGTTTTTTAGCATAGATATATAGTCATAGGACAATAGAACATTATGAAGTTAGACGTATAGGATTTTCCAAATGTAATCAATTGAGGGTATGTGTATATTATCTTAATTTCAAACTTTAATTACCAGCTGGTAATATTTGAAGGTGATATACTAGCTAGCTAGCTAGCATGGGTAACACATTATAATTTAATTACTTTATTGTCTTAGGATTATAACAAGAAGGTAGAAGGAAAAACATTTTGATCTTATTGGAATGCTAGATTATAGTGTGTTATTGTCTGATTATAAATCCCTCTATAGAATTGGATCCTCTTATTGAGCATGTCTCATATATATGTTGAATATAGTGTATTGTTGGTCCAAAAAGAAAATGATATTCTTAAACGTTATCGAGTTGCAAGGCTACAAAGGATTCATTTTATTTTTGACATGAATCATATGTAGTCTTGCAACTTGATGCGACTCCAATGTCGGCCACTGCAATTCGATTTTTCATTGCTACATATAATACAAAGTTATAATTTTAAAAAGTATATATTATGTTATAAACACCCTAAATCATCATGCAAATTTTTTCTCAAGTCTTCAATCTTTACCATGCATGTTATCTTGATTATCTGGATAACACTCGCAAATCTTAATTATTACATTATCAAAGAAAAATGTTTATATCATGATGATGGAGACCACCACTGCCAAAGTTGAGTTTGAGGAATTGAGCTTAGGGAGACATTCTTCTGAGGGTGTGAAGTAGCTTTGAGAGCCTTTGACTGAAAACGTGCAAATTGTTTTAATAAAGAAAAGCATTAAGCATAAATATTCGATTTAATCTTTCACAATTTTATCACGGTCCAATTCAATCTCTCGCAAAAATAATATCCAAATTAATCTTTAATATTTTCATACGAAGAACGACACTAATCCCTGTCATGACTTTGACTCATTATAACATCAAAACTAATTTATCCCCATGTAAAAGTTTAAGGGACTAATTTCAATATTATTTTCTATGAGTCAATGAATTGGACGCAAAAAAATTAGTAGAAACCAAATCGAATCTTTATTCAAAAACTAATCAAACAATTGATTGAGTACATATATAGCGCTATCATTAAAGCAAGGAAATAAATTGGTGCACAAGCAAAAGCACATAATTCATGTCTCTTTCTTACTCTGTTGTTTACATTTGGTTTCCTTTTTTACTTGTCAAAGTCATGGCTCCCCAATACCATAATTGGGATCTCAAATGCTTTTACTTATAAAAGGTGACATTGTTTAATGTTGGTCATGGCTCTGACAATTAAATTATTTCTAGCTTCGATTAAATTTCTGAAATAATTAGCTAGGTATCTTATTGATGGTTCCATAAGGCAAGTAATGGCAGTGATTGAATATTAATTCTACTTTTAAAATATTATATTTGTTGTGCATTATGTGTTGAGAACTTGAGATTATAGCTGCATCTAAGCTCAATTAGCCATTCTTTTATAGTTTTCATTTTATCTCTTTGGCAATGTTTGATACCGAGTTTATAACTTACTTTGATAGTTTGGACGATCATACCAACACTAATATATTAGATTTCATCAAAACTTCACAGTTAAGCTTGTTTGGACAAGAATAGTAATAGGATGGTTGACCTCTTGAAAAGTCATTGTGTTGCATATCTCCCACCTTTTTAAATTAATGTTTTCCTAAAAAAGAAAAAAAAAACTAGTTTATAACTTATTTGATATGTTAATTTAAATAGTTTATAACTTATTATTTTTCTCTCAATTTTACCCCTGCCATTTTGGAAAGAAACTAAATATTCATTAAGCTTATTTATCAAATACTCAAATTTAATCACTAAACTTATCCGTTATAAATTATAGCATAACTTATAAGTTATTTGTTATAAACCCATTTGCTATAAACTTATTTAACATACTTCTACTTTTTGTCAAACAAATTCATAAAAAAATCACTAGATATACGAACTCATTAGATAAATCTTAGTTACCTAAAATGGTTTTTTAGTGGTGACTGGTGAGTTACCTCAAATGATTTTTTTTTTGTTGAAGAGTTACCTCGAATGATTAATCATGCATAAAAGAATACTTTAATTTTTTTAATATATAATATACGGCCAACAAATTCAACATCCCTAGACTTTGAGCCAAAACGAAAGTAGTTGAACAATCACCGAGTAAATTCAAAATTAAAAATTCCATCCAAAAATACCAAAAGTGGAAATGGTTGACCTATGGTAAATTTTTTCCAAAAGCAAAACATTATCGTTCTTCAAATTGATGGAGTACGTAAAAAACAACCACATATTTAACATCGTTAAAAATGAAAATGATAAATCTACTTGCAACATTCAAGTTAATAACATACAACAACAAAGTGCCTACAATTGATATGATAAAATTCAAGTGACTGAAATATTCATGCCTCCGGATCAGTAACGTTGAAGCCCAAATCATTGATTGAATATATAATTGATTGAAGTTAATTTTTCATTATGAACCAAAAGATCATCGCAACAAGAGTGAAATCAAACAATGTCACAAAAGACGACGAACAAAACAATGCAACATGACGACGAAATCACGAAGATTTTTTCTATATCTATGTGAGAATCACTTATACGAGAGGATGACGGAGAACAAAAATATTCATGTTTATTTTGGAGAAATTTTCTAGAAAACATTTTTGTTAAATTTTTATATTTTGATTATACTTTTGCTTTTTGGTGTAGAAGATGAAGATGAAAATATGAGTTTACGGGGTAGAATGAAATATGTGTTTTTTTTTATATGGATTTATGATTTTGTGTTTTGATTTTATCAAGTTGAATGAATTTGATGATTAAATTATGAATATGAAGAGAAAGATGAAGGAGTGGAAGATCATTAGATCAAGGTGGTAGGGATGATAAAGGAAAAAGAAAGGAGAAAAAATTGGATAGTTTTTTTTAAAAAAAAATTATTTAATAATATAGATGACATTTGAAAATAAAATAAAAATAATGATTATGAAGGATCGAAATCAAAGAATCTTTGAAATGGCAAGGGAGTCTCAAACTTTTTTTTTTTTTAAAGGGAAACAGGGGTAAACAAAAACTCGCTCAAATGGCAAGGGGAAACTGATGAGTCAATAATTAGTGTTTTTAATATAATATTTGAGTCCGTTTTATTTAGATTTGATTTCGTTTTATTTAATATTATTTCCTTTTTAAAACTATTTTACTTCAATTGCAAGTTATTATATTTCAGGAACAAATAATTGATAGATCGAATCTTGGAGCAAAAGAAAGAGGATTAGGAGCTGATTCGGGATGAAAATACGAAAATATGGGACAAAAATATGTCACCCCCAAGTCAGGAACTTGGCACGGCCCATGCCACCAGCAGCACGGTCGTGCCTGCCTTCAGGATACTCTTTTGCTGCTTCTGCTTCATGGACAAGCTACCTATTAGTTTACTTCTGACCTAAAAGCCCGTGGTTTCTTGTGAAACATTCTAGTGTTATATTTCTTAGGGCTTAAATCATTGTAAACTATAAATAGAGTAGCTAGCTATCACAACAATTCATCTTTTGTTCTTGGAATTCAATAGTGACAATTGTCTTTCTTAATAAAAGTTCTTCTTTTACTTTCTTGTTATTTACTTTATGTTCTTCTTCTTCTTCTCTTCTATGTCTACGATGAACATAAGTGAGTAGACTCTTCTTGTCTTGGGATTGTTGGATAAGTCTAATGACATAATCCTAATCAAACCAAGCCATAAACCCTAATTTTATATAAATCTACTTTCTAATCTATTTCACCGTTTTTATAATG
>Ga0228710_1008794_pt1 | contig 14325 bp, 8 predicted proteins | sample MedpolnodulmetaG_FD_177995 | JGI IMG/M metagenome (GOLD analysis project Ga0228710, IMG submission 177995) | Root nodule microbial communities from Medicago polymorpha collected in Santa Monica, California, United States - pink nodules | ecosystem: Host-associated > Plants > Roots > Nodule...
TTTTATTTCGTTTCTCTCTTTCTTCTCTTTCTCACCATTCTCTCTCTCTCATCAATCAAAATACCAGAGAGACAAATTTCTTCCTCTCTTCACTCTCATTTTCCACCATTTCCTTATCCAACATCTCTCTTACATGAATTGGAGAACAACAAATCAACTCTTATCCCTCTCCTCTTAAATTCGTTTCACCGTCATTAATCGTCGAACTCGAAATCGTCGACCTCGCGCAAATCTCACTTTACGGTGGATTCGCCGCTCAGACTTTCATCCTCCATTCATTCAAAAGCAATCAGAAGGTAACTAATCGAAATCCCTAAATTTATTTCATCACAATCACTTCAATTTTTTGTTTTGATTTTTGAAAACTTGGTGTAGCGGCAACGTGTTGAAGAAGATGAACAAAATGGTTTTGAGAAACAAGCTTGCTTGAGTCATTTGAAGGTAAGTCTCTGATTATTATTAGTTTTCTTATTCAATAATATTAGTTTTTTTAATCATTCGTGATTTTAATACGGATTTCTTTTTTCTTTTTTTTTGTTATTCACATGTTTGTAAACACCCTAGGTTCACTTCAGTAAGCTTCTCTATATCAATAAATCAATACCCAATTTTGTTTTGCATAAATTATGTGATATTGAAATGTTACTTGGTTTATAGCTTATGCAATGATGATTTATCTCATCAGTGGCTTAATAGTTTTATATGAAAATTGAATATTTGTATCTTGAAGTTAATATATTGATTTAATCCAACTTTCATTTTGCAGTCTCAACATCAGCAAATGGGGAATGATCATAGCCCCCGTTTTTTTTTGCTGCAGCTTAGTATAAGCAATCAGGTAATTAATTGTTAACACAATCTCATTTATCTTCAATATATGGTTGTTTTTTTATTCTCTCTAACATGCTTTGTGAAATTTGAATTTATATATATATAGGTTATAATTATATTCATTTTGTTTTAGATTTGTCTATTGATAGTTTGATATGATATTTGGTTGTGTACTATTTGGGTTGTATGATAATCCTAATTTATTTACTTCCTTTTTCCTTTTGTGATATTCCTTTTATATGGTTTACATGTAATTTAATTTTTGGATTTCATATGAATTTTTATTGTGGAATTTTACAGTCACCAACTGTTTGAGAAAATGTCTCAACATTGAAAATTGATGGCAAATATAAACAACAACTTCCTGGTCTTTTTTTAGTACTTTTAGAGACAATATTAAAGTTTCCTGGTGGTTCTGTTGTGTTTATTTAGACTTTACTGGTGTTGTTATTTGATACTTAAGATATGCAATTTTAAACATAATTTATTTGTTTAACTATACTTTTATGTCATTCATGTTAATTTAAAGGTTACGTGATTGCTACTAGAACGTATGTGAATAGTGGTTCTATGAATAAGTTAAGGTCATAAGTTTGTTGGCTCTTAATTTTTGAAAGAAACATTTTACGCCCACATTCAAATTACAAATAAGAGTTATTATCTTATTTCATATCTATTGATAATAATAATAATAATTATATCCCTCCAGTGTTAGTTATTATTTTTTCAGCTTTTATTTTTAGAAAATAATTCTTGCTTCTAACACACATTCAATTTTCCAAATTTCCCTCCAGTGTCATTTTGAAATTCAAACATATATCCACTAAAAGACATGCTTACACACACTCACAAGAAATTGCTTAATATGAGAAAAGACAGTCTTTCATGCAGTTGTTGTTGATGCTTTTAATTTATGGGAGGGGTCTTTGTGACTAACACTTCATTTTGTGTTGTTTTGTTAATGCTTGATACACAAAACAATATTTAATTAAAGGCATTGACATTGAAATTTTATATATTAAGACTATTCTTTTTTTCCTTCTTAAAGCCTACTTTGAAGCTAGCTTTGACAACTGATTGCTTCTAGCATTTTCACAATAGATTTGATGAAAAACAGGATCAATCTTAATTACTTTCCGTTATGATTTTCTTTTTCCCCTATTTGTGCAAAAAAAAAAACAATTTTGGTGATGTGAAAACAGTTTTGCTACTTGCATTTTAATTTGTTTGTTCAATTTTGTTCTCAGATTTACATTGTTAGATTTTATCTTTTTGTTTGTATGAATTTGTAGAAAAAGTATAAGTTAAATATGTCCAACTTCTTCATGAATTTGACTACATGTTCCTGTTTCTTTTGTTTATGTTATTCAAATTGGTGTGGTCTATTCTTTTGTGATTAAAAGGGGCATGCAAGACTATGTGCCCCTTTTGCAGAAGGTGTGTATCTTCTAAACCACTCTACCCATAACTTATTTTGTTGATAATAACTATGAATATGTTTTAGTTTGTTCAAAAAAAAACTATGATTATGAATTTAGTCTCTAAAATATAATTTAGTCTCTAAAGTATATAAAAGTTTACTACATTAATTCCTAATATTTTAATAACAAAGATTAAAGAGACAAATTTTAAATATTTAATAATATTTATGGATTTTTATATGCTTTAAAGATTTAATTAGAGATTAAATTAATGGTTTATCCCGATATATATGAATTTAAAATTGTATCGAAATGTTAAACTAAAATGGTTTGATTTGTATTATGTTGAATGTAGTTGGTAGCAGAGGTGGTGGTGACGTATTTCTTGATATTTGCAGGGTGTGCTTTTGTTGTGGTGAACCTTAACAAAGACAAAGTGGTAACACATCCTGAAATTTCAATTGTTTTGGGCCTCACTGTTATGGTATAATTTTTAATTCAAATGCTCTCTGTTTTGACCTTTTTAATTTTGTATATGCAAGGCTGATGAGTTGTTTAATCCATAAGGTGTCTGTATAATTGTTTGAACCAAGGCGGATTATTTTTGAAAGAAGCAATGAGTTATTCAACAACCTTAAAATGTATTTTGTTATGCATAATGGTTGTAGTTGAGACAGATTTCTCACCTCTTTTAGAATATTAACATATATCATTTCATGTTTTAAATTTATTGACTTTTCACAAGTTACTTCAGATTGTTGATCTTTTTCTACTTATATTGTACTCAATTATATTTTATCAGATTAGATGATCAATTGATTTTTTTTTTCTATTTTACTGCATTACATTATGCTTTAAGAATTTGAATTTGCTTTAAGATTTCTCTTACATGATCATATATTTTGTTGTGTACTATTTGATCCTCATTGATCCAAAACTTGAAAAGAAATAGTATTTGTTTAAGTTTATGACCAAATGTATCAACCAAATATTCCTGGATGTAAATGATATGTAGGCATTTCATAAGCCCATGAATATTTTTTTTGGTTAAAATAATTTATAATTTTTGTAGAACATAAATATTTCTTAACTGATTCAAGTTGACATTGTATTTTATACAGCTTTTATATATGAGCCGCATGATATATAACATGTGAACTTCTTGCTTTTATTTACATGGTTGGTTGGTGTAAAAACGTTATTATGTTGGCTTTATGCCATTCTTTGTTAATCAATTTCTTATACGCACTATGAAGTTAATTTTAGTGTTTAAAGTTGTTTTATGATAAAGCATATTAGATTATTGATGTACTATTTCTTTGGGATCAATTTTATACGCACCGTATGGAAGAATAAATATTACAACTATTAGTTATGATTTTACCGTTTCAATGACATATGTGTTCTCTCATAGTTTCTTTCTTTGCAGCTAAGGGAAATGGAAAGCAAATGGTGCAGGACTTAACTGTTATGTTCATGTAAGTATCAACCATAGAATTATTCAAAACTTTTGTTTCAAGTCTATTTTTGTTGCGGCCACAATTTTTTTAATTACTATATCTTTTTTGGAGTTGTATTTGGGTCAAGAATAGTTGTGCACCTGAGAGTATTGGATATTCATGAAATTAACACTACATAATGTTGTCTAATATAAATGGAAAAAGTTTTGAACTGTGGCAAGTTTGTTTTTTCCTTTCTCTTGATCAACAACATTAAAGAATAATATAGATAAATCCTAACTCTTTGAAGTTATAGATAGTCGTCACGAAGGATTTTAACTATGGGTTTTTGCAAATATTTTGCTATTAAAGGGTAGTCTTTGATTGAATATAATTTTACACACATCTGAAAAGAAACACATGTGTTACACACATGCACACATTGTGTAAAAGTCCAACTTAAATAGACGTTGCTATAATTTTTCAATGCATATAGAAAGATAGGTAGATCTTAGAAGTGATTCTCGCAAAAACTGGTTATAAGATTATTTTTTCTATCATTGTTGAGGTACATGTTCTGTTTTAGTTATTTAGTATCTTTATTCTTTAAGCAATTTTGACTCAAATGCAAATTTATTTATATTTAACTCTTCAAATGTGTTGCATTGATAACAAGTTTAAATCTGGGTTTTTTTCTTCTGTTCTTTGTATTTCATGTAACAAAAATCAAACACTAAGTTAATATGAATAATTGCTCTACATTTAACAGCTTGAATGATAGAGAATTTCCAACATTTTGATAAGATTATTTTATTTGCAATATATTATGTCTGAAGAGAATGAAATATGGTTATTTTATTTGTTGTTTGATGAAATAGTTATTTTTATATCTATCTTTATTTCTTCATATTGATTATTTCTAATAAATTATTTATTGTTCTTCAATCATATTAGATATTGATCAGTTTGTTTATTTTGTTTTGACAGGTTATTTTCTATGCTATTGAACTTATAAATAGTGTTAGTCCAACAATATAGTTACAAGTTATGTATAGATCATGGATAATTTTTAATTTAAATTTTTAAACCAAAATTGTGTTGTTTTAATTCATGTATAATTGATTTTGTGTTTCATATCATTGTAAATTTATAAGTCTCTTATTCAATTATATGATTGAGTTAACAAAATATTGAAGAAAATATGCAAAATGGATATAAATTCAAGGCCCTGGATAAAATAAAAAAAAGATGTAAAACACTACACGAGAGACTTACAAAATCTTCCTTTGGATAGTATATTTTCATTCTTCTACTCTCAATAATATACAAACACTCCTTATTTTTTAGTCCATTAATCCAACAAGATACTAGTTGTAAACATGCCTTTAGTTCAAAATTCAATTCAATTACATGACAAACTTTACCCACAATTCAAACTCAAAATTCAAATATTGACCCTTTCAATCTCTCACTCTTTTATTTTCTCTCTGTAAATGACATAAATCATATTGAATATTCTCTAAACATATATTTCAATGCTAACCTCAAACAAATCACTATTTCCTATACATGGGGGGCTAAAATATTTGATGGTAGTTCAAAATTTTATATTTTTTTTGAAGATGACAACATAATCTAATTTGTCTAATAAGTGCATTATATGTTTTTATTTTGGTGGTACGTTCAGAGTAATAATTTGTTAACGCCACAATATCTTTGTTCGCCCGTGTGTTGCACGGGTGAAAATACTAGTATTGAGAATGTGGAGAATGCACTATAGTTTATTAGCAATCCTTTATGTTCAATAACAAAAGTTCGTCCCAAAATAAAACGATCAAAAGGTGGAATCGAATTGTCAAGGAAAGCAAGAAGTCATAGCTTTTGCAATAGAAATGTTCACAATGTTACAACTTGTCCAGACAAGGAAGGTTATGTTCTGTCATCAACCATCAAAAAGAGGAAGAATGAAGCTCGAGCACAACAAAATTTAAATCTTATTTTATATTTAAAGTCTTAGTTAAATTTTTGGAGTTGTATCATGAAACTACAACAAAAAAAGAGCGGCCATGGTTAGTCCTTAATTTATTTTTTTTAGGGAATGGTTAGTCCTTGAATTTGTTGCTACTATCTAAATTTTTGGAGTTAAATTTGGCCTTTGCTATCTAAGTCCTTTCATAATTTGTTGCTTTCATATTCTTCTGCGTTAAATTTTTTTTCTTCTGGCTTCTATATCTAAATAAATTTTCTTATATGCACTTCGCGTTCCATTTAATTCATGGATAATTTCCATGCACTTAAAAAAATAGTTATAAGAATAAAATAGTGAATGATTAATATGATAGAGAAAATATCATTTTTCAAGAAAAGAATAATTAATATGATAGTTTTTGTTGAAAAAAGAGGCACATTTATTGCACCTTATTGCATAGGTTAGAAAAACCCTTATAAAAAATGTTGTGTAATTATTACTTAATCAAAAGTAAATACGCTCCTAAAAATAAATACAACTTACATTGATAAAGAGATTACACCATCCGTCTCAAATTATATGTTTATTTTGAGTTTTACACGGTTAGTAAGAAAATGATTGATATTGTTGTTTTTAACGATAAAATGTATTTTATTTACAAAAAATACTTTTCTTAATTAATAATTAATGGAGTATCTACTTTAAAAAATAGTTATATGATTGAAATGCATTATATAAGACCACATTTATGGGTGTAAAGGTTCGGTTTGGTCGGTTTTTGGTAAAAAAATGTTCGAACCATGATATTTTCATCGGTTCAGTTTGGTTCGGTTTTTACTGTTATTCCAAAAAGAAACCGAACCAAACTAGTCGGTTGGTTTGGTTCAGTTGATCGGTTTGTTTGAAAATACAACTTAATTTTTTTTTATATTTTCACAAATTTGTATTTCATGTATCAACATACTCAAATATTTCATAGAACTTTGTTTTTCATGTTCTTTGTTTTTCAAACTAATTTGTATAACTAACATGAAAAAACTAACAAGAGATGAACGATCCCAGAAACGGCGAGGAACGATGGGTTAGGTGTGATCGGTGGTTAGTGTTCTTTTTAGTATAAACGAAATAGTGTGAGCGATGAGATGAGAGGATGATGAGAGAAGTGAATGAATTAAAGAGATTTTTTGCTGGAGTTTAATTTTGAGCTTAATGGTAAGTGTGTGTGTGTGAGTAAGTAGAGATAATATTACTAAAATGGTGGAGTGAGGTTAGTATCGATTCTTTGAATCTCAAAATTAAAAATCAAGAACCGAACCAAACTAGATCGGGTTAGGTTGATTCGGTTCGATTTTGAAAAAACAAACAAGGTCGGATAAATTTTCGGTTTCATTAATTCGGTCTCAAAATGAATAATAAATATTAATATCAAGAAAATTTGAGACCATTTCCAATACTAATCGATACTAATAGCTACCAGTATTAATTAATACCAACAGCTACTAATTCCGATATGAACATGATTACTACACCTTCCAATACTAATTAATCCTAACAGCTACTAATTCCAACATGAACCTTTAGACATTTCCTATCCACACACTAAGCATGTGTAAGATTGTTTTGATGAAACATTGTTTTAAAACATTTTGTGGGTCCATAATTGATCCAAATCTCAGAAAATAAAAAGAATTTAACAACTACTCCTAAGTAAATTAGATTAAATACGGATATGATAGACAGCGAAGCAAGAAACGCGTGTAATCCTGTGATGTCGACGCCAATAACATGTTCCCGCACCATTCTTCTCTCTACTTCTACTATGGTCTGAAAAAGTGACACACTCGCGTGCGTGTTATGGGGGCTTCGTTGTCGAATCTTGGATCCAACGGTTCAACCATCGCTCCAAGTCTCGGCGACATCCCTGAAAACTGCGTTGCTCGTGTTTTTCTTCATCTCTCTCCACCAGAGATTTGTAACTTAGCTCGCTTAAATCGCGCTTTTCGCGGCGCTGCTTCCGCTGATTCCGTTTGGGAATCTAAGTTACCTTCTAACTATCAACATCTTCTTCCGTTAATGCCCGAAGAACTACGCTGTCGGAATCTTTCCAAGAAGGATATTTTCGCTGTTCTTTCTAAACCTTTACCGTTTGATGACGGTAATAAGGTTAGGGTTTTACTGTTTTGTTTTGTTTATTGTTTCAAATCATTCATTTGTGGTGGTTTGTTAATGGAATCAGCTTTTTTCAGCAATTGTGGCTGGATAGGGTTACCGGTAGAGTTTGCATGTCAATTTCGGCGAAAGGTTTGTCTATTACTGGAATTGATGATCGGAGATACTGGACTTTGGTTCCTACTGAAGAATCTAGGTTACATTCTCATAATTTTTTTACTTAGTTAGAGTTATGAGCTTCATAAGTGGAAACTCTCGTGAAATTTTGCTTTTTCTCACATTTAAAGTTTGATGTAGTTATACTTTCCTACTACTTGTTTTTAAATACAATTGTAATTTTTGAGAGCGACTTTGGATAAACTGATTAATTAAAAACTTTCTAAATAAGTGTTTATCATACACATTTATGTATATGATATTGTTTAAGCTGCTAGTTGCTTTCATAAGTTAAGATGGAATCAGTAGCTTGTGAACATGTCATGAGCTATTTTACACTTACATATGAGCTTTTGACATAAGATTAGCCTAGCTAAACTGTAAATAAACTTGTCCTAATGCATCCTAAGATCTAAATATTCCAAGTCTTATAATCTATCATAAAGTTATATAATTTGTGCACGACTAACCTGTTATATAGTCTCAACGATTCCTGATTTGTTTGCTTGGTTGTTTTGATTTGTTTTTTGCTTGTAATTTTGAGAAAGTGGAAATAGGATTATTACTTTGCTGTTAAATTCTTTTAATCCAAGAGGATTGCTAAGAACACATTTTTTTGACACACTCTTGAATATATAGTCTTTATGGTTGGTTCATATTTGAAAGATCAACTTAGTAACATTGTGAATTGATCACATTTTAAAAAACATGTTGACTTTTAAGGAAATAAACCATTGAATTTCAAGAAGAGTTGCTAAAAAGAGTGACTTGCTAATATTTATCTGGTTCAAACATAGGAATATTTACTCTATATGCAATATAAATTACTATGATTCATTTGTTTAAATTCCCTGATTCTATGTGTTTTGTTGTGTGCTTTTAACTGCTTTATTTAAAAGTTGTAAGCTTGAGTTGTAGAAAACTCGAATGTTTAAGATGCTTCAATTGTACTACATTCATCTCCAATATTAGAAACTACACTGCCTTCTCACTATAGATGCAGTTTGCAACATTTTACTGATGACCGGCAATTATAATTGAGCCTCCTAAAGGTGCTTCTCTTTGTGACTTTTGGTGTCATAGGAAGTTAATTTTAAACATCTTGTTATCAATACTAGGAAGAAGATTAAATGAAGTTTTAAACATGCATACTTTCATCTTTAAATTTCACCCGAAGTCTTCACGAGTTCTCGAAGTTTAGCAGAACTTGTTGGAAATGATGCTACGCGTTGCAGAGATGGACAAATTATTGCAAGAGGCTTTTTTTTTTTGATAGAAAAATTATTGTAAGAGGCTTGTTCACATCAAAATGCAGACTATAGTGTAACACAGGTTAATCTCACAGAAAAAGGAAATGTTTGTTCTATTAATAAAACATCAACATGTAGGTTTGGCTGCTCTGCATAGTTTATCATGGACAGTTGTCCACTAGTAATCATCAATTTTTTTTTCTTTCCAGTTTCCAAATTTCCATTCCCATTCATAAAATCATTCCAATCTACTGCCTATAAGTTATGTGTGCTTCTTTCCAGTAATAGTAGCACTATTAAGCTTGAGACATAAGCTGCATTGCTTAATCTGTCTTCATTCTGTTCTGCATATGGAATTACATTTCTATTATCATTCATTTTAGGTTCAACATTGTAGCATATTTGCAGCAAATATGGTGGTTTGAAGTGGATGGGGAGGTCGACTTTCCATTTCCTGCTGATAATTATACTCTCTCCTTTAGGCTTCACCTTGGACGATTTTCCAAAAGACTCGGTCGGCGTGTATGCAACTATGACCAGACCCATGGTTGGGATCAAAAGCCAGTCATATTTAAGTTGTCAACTTCAGATGGTCAGGAAGCATCATCTGAGTGCTGCTTGGATGAAACTGTGCACGATGATACATACGGCAATCATAAGCGTGGATATTGGGTAGATTACAAGGTAGGTGAGTTTATTGTGAGTGGATCAGAACCTACAACAAAAGTCAGATTCTCCATGAAACAGATTGACTGTACACACTCAAAAGGTGGCCTTTGTGTAGATTCTGTATTTATCATACCTAGCGAGTTGAGAGACCGCAAGGGTGGCGGTTTTTTGAAATGATCAGACGTAGAATAGGGAGTTTTTTTTTTTTACCTTGGTGATGTCAAATATCCCAGAATACTTTGTTGGGATCTTTTATACAGCTACCTTTGTTAAGGTAATTTAGAATGTGGTGGATATCATTTTTTTATTTTTGAGTTGCTATGGCACATATGTACTCAATAGTTTTATGTAATCACAATATGTATTTAAGTCATTTCCCTGCTGTTCTATAGGTTTGTCGGATGAAATTGATATAGATTATAGAATGAAGAAAACAAGCTTGACCAATACCTGCTTGCTTTGTTTGCTCTAGTTTCTAAACAAAATGAGCTTTTTAAGGTTTTGTCTATAGAGCAGTTTTTGAAATTAGCCCATTAATCCAACAAACATGACCCTAAAATGATAATTTCCTCCCATTTTAAATCCATCTGTTATTAAAAAAAATCAAACTTTGCAAGAAAGAAAGAATTCTATAATGTACTTAACATGATTGTGAAAAACATAAAAATTCATATTTAATTCATTCTTTTTTGAAATTTTTAAACTTGAGAGAATTTTAGAATGTACTAAACATGATTGCGAAAAAATTCAAAATTTTGAATGTTATACATGAATTGACTTAACTGCAGTGAAAAAACGGTGATGAAAAACTTGAGCGACTAAAAGTCGAAGAAATTTTTTAGGGGGTTAAAACGAAGAATTAAAATATTTCAAGTGATCAAAAACATATTTAACTCTAACTTCTTTCGTACATTGAAAAATAACTTTAGCAAAGAATATACATTATCAACCAATTTAATGTACATTATGAACTATTTTTCTTTTGTTTTTTTTGGTACATTACCATTACCATAAACCTAGTGGCTATAAATTTATATAAATTTATAAGTGGGAAATCTAGAATTCGAACTACTATGGGTTGCCCCTAGTTAGGTTGCATTTGTATCACTTCGAATATTGTGCAGCTATTACAGGCAAAAAGATAAGCTTTTTGTGAAGACATAATCAATTGAAAACTAAAGTTTCAGACAGTTATGAAATACATTATAGGAGCTAATGACATGGCTTTTGACATATCCCACTCTTTTAAAAGTAGTTATCTTTGCCTTAAAATGTTTTCCACCAGTATTAAAAGATTACAGGAGCTAATGTTTTTCCTTGGGTAAGTTGCTTGCTTACCATCACCAACAGATAAACGAATTCAATATAAATGGTAATAAAGATAAAAACTAACTCATGAAAAAAACGGAAACAAAATGCGTTCCTCGTAACACATGAAATTTCCATTTTATTAGTTTAGTGAAAACAATTTCCCAGGTTGCAAAAGGAAGACCACTTTGGGGGACAAGACAAACAATTCCAAATATTCCAATACTTGCATATACTTTTGAATACTGTAGTTCATACTATGTAAAGAAGATGTCATATGATTCTCATGTTTCTTTGTCATCCAATCAAAACCAGTTTTGGAATCACTTTAGTTCCTTTCTCAGTGGGCTACTCGTTTTATCTTTCAAAGACTCCATTGCACATTGTTACATATATTAATACAACTTCTAAGCTCTTCAGCATAAATAATTAAATACTAGGATTACCATTATACAATACACGTATCATTATCAAACAGAAACCACATTATGTACTGTATATACTTCACTCTTGATCTTCAATCCTAATTATGCATAGGAGGCGTTCCACAATATCCCTCATACTAGGCCTTTCAACTTTCTTCTCCCTTAGACAATCATGTGCAAGCACCTAAAATAATTTTATCAAGGGTTCCACAGACAGAAGAAGTCATTGATCAACCACTTGCATGATTGCACCATTGATTGCATATAGACTCGCATGGATTACCAAGTTGACATCATCATGATTACGAGAAGAATCTATTGCTTTCTGTGAAGTCAAAAACTCAAGCAGCACAACTCCATAGCTATAAACATCACTTTTATTGGTTAACTGGCAGTTGCCGTAGTATTTGTTATCCAGGTACCACAAATCAATGTTCCCCGAGCACAACATGGATAAGTACCGGGTTAGCTAATCTGGAGCGTACAAAATCAGAAATTTTTGTGTTGAATTTATCATTCAATGGTATATTTGATGACTTAACATCTCCAATGGTAGATAGGAATGCGTGAAGAAGAATTCAAGTATGCCAATGCTTCAGTTGTATGTAAAGCAATCTTAAGCCTCTTTTTCCGATTGGGATACCTAACATGAATATGGTCATAGGCGGCTGCATTTGAGATATACTTGGATATCCTGAATATGCACTTGTTGGGTGCTTTTAAGTTTACCAACTCTCACTTTCTTGACAGCTACATGTGTTCCATCTTCTAGTTCACTATAGTAAACTTCCCCAAAGCCACCCCTTCCTAAGATGCTGTTGTGTGAAAAACAGTTTGTTGCTTTGTTCAACTCTTTCAGTTGAACCATGAGAAGCAAGCAAAAGAGTCCCAATAGAACCACTATTACAAAGCAAAAGAGTGCATCGTCTCAACCAAAAGGGGAATACTAAGAGTCTCTAGAGCAATCCCATTGTGTCCTGCATACAGATTTGGATGGAAGAGACCATCTAATCTCTAGGCATCCTTCCCCTTGATTAGGAGGTTTGTCTTGGGCCAAATGAAGGATGTATAAGGACCCCAATGATTGATACGACCCCACAAGAGGGTACAGTTAATGATGAATGAATCATTTCGGTTAGGAAGGTTCCGGGAATCCATGGAAAAATGAAAGAGCCAAAGGATCAAAATAGCTAACTCAACGCTATAGGGTAATAGTGTGATGTACCTTTTCCCACTTAGGTTCTATTCTCCGTTTGTACCTTATCATGTGTGAGAAGTTCTTTTCCTCTACGCTGGTTGCAGTTTTTTTGTTTTTGTTTTGAAACAGCTTATATATTCATGCCTCCTTATATCATACAAGGCGTATGATAGGGGCGCAAAAACGACGGTACTACAATGGGCCCGAAATAGCGTAACTCTCAACAGAAAAACACAAAGCCGTGCAGCAGAAACTCTGTCACTGTTAAACACAGTAGACAGCAACAGTGCCGCGACACAGACCAGCAACAAATGCCCAAAAACCACCAAAAAACACGCAGAAAAAGACTATCTAAGGAGGCAATCCCTAGGATCCCAACTCCACTCATAGAAAAGGCGCGAGGGAATCTTCAATCTTTGTAAACTCCATTGCCACGATAACACAGTGATCACTAATCCTCCTTAGTCCATACACCAGGAAAGTAGGAGTGAGTTATTTGCTATCAGTAATTGAAGAACACAGTGATCCATTTCAATCTGTTTCTGAGTCATTACAACGTGCTTCTGAATGCTTTGCAACCGGAATTGTAAAGGTGAATCTTGTAAGCAGAAGGCATGCCACCAGAAACAAACGTGCAACGAGGGTGAATACCACTTGCACATTCTGATGAGGTTCCTTTGACTAGCATTCCAATGACCCAAGATCGATATTGGTTCCCAAACCTACAATCCAAAATCAACATTGATCAATTGTAAAGTCAACCAAAGTCAATTCACAAATACAGAAAAAAAGCTGGATGATGTTCAAAATAGCAAGGAAAAGAACAGTTGAATGAATTGAACTACAATATTTTGGCAAGAAGGAAATATCGACAATCGCAGAGGACACATATTGAATCGGATTACCTACATTATTGCATGATACCATTATCCAATCTCGACTATCTGGTCTAAATCAACGACAAAGATTATTTAAAAATTAAAGTTAATTTTGTAAAAATGTAATTTGAACAGTCAAATCTCTAAATAGTGGCCAGGATTATTTACGGTGTCTAAGTGTTGTCAACTGCGGATTGTGACAAATATCAGTTTATTCAAATCCCGCTATGCAAAAGTGCTATGGGGCCGCTATGCCCGCTATTTGACAACACCAGTCTAAATGCAGGATGCAGTTAAAGCATTGAATCTAGATTCTCGTAAACGGAACTAGTTTCACTGCAGTAACTGCGTGACACTCTAGTTACCACACTCACTGATCTTGACTGTACAATCTAAATCAACATAAATGCCCCAATGGAACTTGCTCAAGTTTGAAAGTTTCTCTTCCTTTCATTCAAGTCAAGCAGAGCGCGCGCACACACTATATTACAAATCAAAATATACAAATGCAGAAGGCTAGACCTTTACAATTCTTCCTTGCACTATCAGTAATTGAAGAGACAATCCCAAAGTTCCCCTATGTAATGGTATAACTTCTCATACATGGATCAT
>Ga0228710_1008795_pt1 | contig 14324 bp, 9 predicted proteins | sample MedpolnodulmetaG_FD_177995 | JGI IMG/M metagenome (GOLD analysis project Ga0228710, IMG submission 177995) | Root nodule microbial communities from Medicago polymorpha collected in Santa Monica, California, United States - pink nodules | ecosystem: Host-associated > Plants > Roots > Nodule...
ATACAAAAAAAAAAACTAACTAAAGACAATAGATTTCTTCAACAAAAAAAAAACTAAAGACAATAGACAATAGACTATAGACATTTTCCTGATGAGAAATTAGAATCAAGATTACAAACAAAAATCTGTACATGTTACGTTTACGTCAGAGTCTAACCAACAAGATATGGAACACAGACACGTGGCCCCTTTTTATTTGCTACAAACATTATGTATTCTCAATGAAATTTTGGAAGAAGAAAAATTACATTTACCTCTGTCTAAGGAGGTGAGAGTATCTTATGGAGGACACAAAAATAATGAACATTTTGGGTTTGATTGCAATATTTGGAGAAATTGTTTTGAAAACGGGTTGAGGGAAAATATATGTTTGACTATACTTTCAACTACATGGATCATGTTGTCAGAAAGACGAATTATAATATGTTTAAGGATTTAATTTGTATATACCAATGGTGTAAAATATTTTTGCATTTGTGTAGGTGTCTTTTAACAATCAACATCTCAAGGTGTGATTATCAACTTTTTAGTTTTTAAAATATCAATTTTTTAGTTATAACTTTCTAAAAGACACCTTCATAAAAATTAGTTGATGTCTTTTAAGAAATGCTTATAAGATAACTAGCTAAAAAACACTTTCATAAATGGTGTCTTCTAGCAAAACCGATTAAATTATACAACGATGCGATTTATTTAGGTTATTTTCAAAAGTATCTTTATAAATATCTATTTGATGGAATGTATATAAAAAAAGTTTAACACCGTTTATGTATGAAAGTTAATCTCCATGTTTAAATATTACAATTTAGTATATATTCTATTGATTTTAAAAGAAAAACATGTACATATTCACCGAACAATATAGGATAAATTTAAAAATTACTCGATAACTTTTTTTTTACGTTAATTTTTTTGTTAAGTAGTTTAGTGACTAGAATTTCACGGTTTGAGGTGAATAAGTGGAGAATTCAGTCTTAGAACTCCGACCCCTGCATATTGTAATCTCCCAAACAATTAAGCTATGCTCACAAGGATTGTAAATTATTAATTTGATGGACAATAAACAACATATGCACATAGAATAATAAGATATTTACTATAACCTTTTAAGCTAAAACTATATTAAGAAAATAGTGGAAAAACAAAAAACTAGGAGGAGGTAAACCAAACTTAGGGAAAGAAAAAACTAAAATTAAAGGTTCCTTCTATTAAGAAGGTTTCATAACCTTTTAGCAAATATTATACAATTTAGCTCCTTTTTGTATATTCTTTTTCTTTATATTTGAAATCATCTCTGGAAAATATTCTTCACATGCAGTAGAACAATTACATGTAAAATATATATACACACACACTATCATTAGTTTCTCTAGCATATTTATCCTTCAAATGATGTCGCAATACCTCAAAGTCATGAGCAACTTTGACATTTAAACTTTCAACTGGAACATTAGCATTTGTATATATCATACTAGCAATCATAGCTCTTGAATGTAAGTTTGCATCCAAAGTGGAAGGGTAATAATAATAAGGGTCTTGCTAACCAATGCCCTAAGGGGGTTAAGGATTCCATTAGTAGAAACTTTGTCTTGGAAACATAAGTCTTTACTTTTTTCTTAGCAATAATTACACCTCTTTTCGATGCAAACTTACTTATTTTAGTACTTTAACCAATGCCCCAAGGGCAATGGTTAGCATTCTCCTAATAATAAAGGGTTTGTTGATATTGAATTGTGTCCTCCTCTAACATTGCACTCGAAGGACTACAATGTGGATATTCAAATAATCTACTCTATGTTTGTGTTAGCAAAGTCAGATGAGTTGGATTCAAATACCTCGTGAATAGCTTTTTTGGAATTCTCATCAGGTTGAGAAACTCAAATTCTCTCTCATTTGAATCACAATTTAGAGAAACTTCAATATTTACAACTTCCTCAATGACCCTTCACCAACAACTTCCATATCGACTTGAGCAGTCATGACTTTCCTTTGTTTACTAAAATTTCATTTATGATATTCGACCTACGTTCCTAAATGTACAACCCTTATAGTCAAATCGCAGAAATTAAGAAAGTTTATCGTAATATTAATATTAAATCGCAGAAATTAAGAAAGTCAACCCTTATGTTGGTAAAAAAAAAAAAGTAATATAGTTGAAAATATCAAAAGATCTTATAAAAAGAGACAAATTTTTTACTTAAAAAGGTCTTATAATAGAGACAGAGGTAGTATATATTATCTATCAAACAAAAAGAAAAAAAATCATGTCTTTCGGTTGCTCAAAAGATGATCAAAAGCTATTGTACATGATGATAATGTTTCCCCAGCTCAAGCTACTCCCTTGAATATTCCAAGTATTGAAGCTCTGGCTGCCACTGCCCTTGTTGATACTGACACCGAATTGGCAGCAGCTCAGACATCCGCACAGCAAGTTACGGTTTCACCTACAACTATTGTAGCTTGCGTAGCGATACCTTCAGAATTAAGTGCTGCATTTGATGTGCATTTGATAGGCAGCACCACCGCATCCCATGATGATGTCCCTGTGCAACATGTTAATCCAAGACTTCAACATGATTTGGAGCTTTGGCAACGCATTAAAGAGTACGACAAAAACGCGGCACAGGAACCACCTTTCACTGCGGTTTTGACGAAGAAGCAAAAACAAATGATGAGGATGAACTTCTTGATAGGAAGCCGCCGTATAGTACCCGCTTTAGGGGACCCTCTCCAACTCCCCAATGAATTTTTTCTACTGAAATATTCGAGAGTACAATGCTCGTCATCGGGGTGTCCAAGTCATTTCATCTCACATCTTCAGAGAAGGCAACTGCTGTGCTGACAAGTTGGCGGCCATGGGACATGCAGCTCACGGCACAATTTGGTTAACTACTTTATCCCCAGCTTTGAGTGCTGATTTTTTTAGGGACAGAGTTGGTCTTCCTAATTACAGATTCCAATAGTATGTTCTTTCATTTCTTTCTGTTTTCGCTTTTCTTTTCTTGTTTCGAGGGTCTTGGCCTAGTCCCCCCCTCTTGTACATATTTTTCCCCCGTTTTTTAATAATATTTTGAGTTTGGCGGCATAGGATTGAGATTCTCCGGGGTGCCAATCCAGTTGGAATGTCGGTGCATTCTCTCGATGTATGTCCTCTCTCCTGGCTTATCCAAAAAAGATGATCAAAAGAAGTCTAAGCAACCGAAAGGCATGACTGCCAAAAAAAATCATATAATATAGTACTCCTTTTGATGTTTGTTTAGCCAACACTTTATTTTTTGGTATAAAACTATTAATTAGAGCCTTTAACGCCCTAGTAAGTCCATATAATAATCACATACCTATTTTTAATTGACAATTGTTCTATATTCAAACAACAGTAAATGAGCCAGTTTAGATTCTGCTTAATAACTAAAGAAACATCAACACTAGGGTAAACCTTCATTTTCCTGAAGATACATTCTTTGTTCCATGAATGACGTTAACACATACCGTAGATTATACATTCTACCACGGACATTGGACATCTGAAGTATCTAATAGCCTGCCACATCACAGAATTACAATGAAGCTGGATGCAACTGGTAAAAAAAAAAGTATATATACATGCGAAATGTTGTCAAGCCTCGCTCTAAAGCAAGAGAAAAAATTCAATTTTGAATGAATCAGAACTAGATACATGGTTAATCTAATAAATTACAACACAGACCCCTCCCTACAAATCTCCCACCCCTACCCCCCCAAAATGTATACAAATTTACTATGTAACATGACCTATTACTATCCATCATTTAACCCGAGACATGAATTACAGGCCAACCCACTTCACCCACCTGAAAATCCGACCAGCTCTCCAGGGTAACTCATAATCTTTAGCAACAGCAGGCTCCCTTCTGGCTACCTCAGGTTCAGACCAAACATATACCCCTCGCTCCTGCCGACTGCCAGGTACAGTATTATCCAGGATAACAGCAACAAGAAACGCTATCACCATGTGTAGCGAGCAAAGTGTGTTCAAGACATAGTTCAACTGCGAAAGGAACAGATTAATTAGTGCTTTTCAGAAAAAACAAACATGTCAGCAAACAGAATGCTAGCAACACATTAGTAGAAATTCACCAAATTTCTAAGGGACCCACATTATATAGCGAGACTCGTTTGAATGTAACCAATAAGAGGAAGTGTGTAGGAAAGTGTATGTTAGAGAATGTGTTGATAGCACTCATCATATAGAAAACATTTCAACCAAGGGGTTTTAATCATCATTCAAGGATTAAAATAACAAGGGAACCACATATCTAAAGCTAAATCCACATATTCATATTACTATATCAGCTAGTTCACTGCATTAATTCAATATGTCAAAATTGACCTTCAAACCTATGAAACCAACAAACCATTCCTATCGAATAAGAGTAGCTTCAGTTTCCAATCACATATCTAAAGCCAAATCCACATATTCATATTAGCTAGTTCACTGCATTAATTCTAGATGTCAAAATTGACCTTAAAACCTATGAAACCACCAAACCGTTCCCATCGAATGAGAGTAGCTTCAGTTTCCAATCACAGGATAATGGAAATAATATGCAATAACATGGTTTTGTCACCAGCACACCACCCTGAGAAATTTAGTGGTGTTTGGCTTGATATAAAAAAAAACAAGGTGGCCTTTGGATTATTTATTATTTTTTCCAAAAATTTCACAATGGTAATTTAGATCACAAAAATTGGTGCAGGCAAATTCAAAGGACTTCATAAATCATAATGGTGAAAAACATGACAGTGGCATACCCCTCCATATTTGCTGTGGAAAGGCCCATGAGAAGCAACAATGTAGGGCTGAAAATAACTTGGCACAGACACGTTGGAATTCGGAGAGATGCCATATTGTTGAAAGTAGGCAGGTATGGAAAGAGAGAAAAACAATGATAACCCAACTATGATGATATTGCGAGAGCTTCCGGCCTCACTGTAGCGTAGATTTGACAAGCCCCAAGCTGTGAGCATTGCCCACATGAAGCAGAGGAGACCAGCAACCATAACTTCAGGAATTGAAGCAATGAACCCTCCAATCTTACCTGCGGTACAGAATAAGCATGATCAAACATGGATAAATTTGCATGAAATGTTTTCTATGAATGAATTGTATATTCGAGTTGTCTTATGGCTTATGCCGCCCCAAAAAGGGATAGGATCAGTGTAAAAAATCAACAGCTTTTCTGAAGTTTCTGTTATGTCGTTGATGGGCTTGGCAATGAATAACCCACACACACACACATATTATACATATGCCATATTTTCTTAATATGTTTATTTAACCCTTGTAAACAATTATAAAAAAAATGAATGATGCGATGGTAGTAATATGCAACAAAGGAAGAAGCGCCTAGAGATCGATTCTTGCTAGTCTTTCATTTTGATTTCCTCTATCTTAAATTTCCTCTAAATCTTAAAAAAATTGAAATTGAATACAGTGTACATTTAGTCCAATTCAAAAACATTTTTAGAGTAATGTTTTATTAAAAAAAATAAAATTACTTTTACTATAATTTTTTTTTTTGGAGTGAACCTTTGCACTATTAACAATGTGATGAGACTCCTGTAAGGAAAAAAGTGATGACACAATATAACTATTGTCAGATAACAACTATGTTCTAGTTTTTCCCTTAAAAAAAAAACATATCCTAGTTTTTATTTAGATAACAACTATGTTCTAGTTTTTCCCCACAACAGTTATTGTTAATTGATTTAGTCTCCTTAAAGAAATTGGTCAAACTCTATTGTTATTTTATCTTTATCCTATAATAAACAACGAAACTTTCCGCTGAAAAAACAAAAACTTAATCCAACCAAAAAATAAACCACATGTCATGTGTTTTATTAAATTGTGACAACACATACATTATAAATGACTGCAATTATGTCTACATTTTTATTTGAGAAAATTAAGTGTAACTTTATTCTGATTACATTGCTTAATTATTTTGGTCTAGCAGAAATTGGTTAAATTCCACTATTTTTATTTTCTTTTGGGGTTAAATTCCACTATTGTCTGCATACAAACTAATATACATTAATTTTAAAAATTATACTTTAAAAATATAAATTTTATAATAAATATAAAATAAAATATTACTATTACTTTCCCTTCCCATCTTAAATTTTGCTTTAGGCCTCAAAATACATTGGGCCGGCCCTGCTTTGGTATGTAATTAATATTTCAAACTACAAATTGATCGTTTCCTTACAAACATGTCGTACAGTTACAAATTAAAATCTTAAAAACCAGCTTCTCTCAATCATTTAGGGCACCGGTAAATGCATATAAAACTGACAGGCTTAAGACCTATCTTAAATGACATAAAAAATGTATATTACTATTAGTATCTAACATCAAGAATCAGAAGCCTATGAAAATGTATAATGCCCATTGCATCTATTGTCTACCACAGTTTATTATCTCCTTTCACTCTCAACTGTAGTGATATCAGTCTCGGATATCCTACATCGGATGCGACTTCATAAACCCTAAGCTATATCAATACTTAATGCATGCATTACATAAAGGCTAAATATTAACAATAACTGTAAATTTGTCCGTCATTACACGTTAGATGATTTCATAGCTTTAGGCAACTTGGGCCAAGAAAACCATATCACTTTGTTCATTCGTTAGGAAATTATTGATCGAGTGAAAATTGCAGTAATCATTTGTTAGGAAAAAAATTGACATGAGATTAGAAACTAAAGCATCACTTGGATGTCATAATAGATGAAACTAATGAAGAACCAGCAAAATGTAAATTCAATGTCATTGTGCAACCAAGGAAACCAAAGAAATTGAATGATAAATAATATCAAATAGCATGCAAGCATGTATTTCTTCTGATAAAATATCAAATATGCATAGCCTAAATGGCTATTCAGTTTTCATCTTTATAACTCAATGCTTTTTAAAATAAGTGTACTTCGATAAAGTTTAATATTCAAGAACAGAACAATAAAAGAACCTTACCTATGAGAGACAACAATATCAGAAAGCATGCACCTAGTTGAACAGACAGCCTGCTTCCCATTTTAGTCACGGCAATTGTATGAACATTTTCGGTTAAAGTTGTAGATCCAGTTCCAGTTCCCCAGAGACCAGCCAAGACACTACAAAGACCTTCCAAACCAATTCCTCGACTAAGAACTCCAGGAGTTGGAGGTCTCGATGCTACCAATAGAGAAGATGCATGGTATGAGCCAACCTGCAAAGTTTAAAGCAAATGAATATCACCAACAAAATTTAGTGATATGTAAATCCTGCATATAAAGAAAAATACAAAGAACATAGAATCTTAATTTTAAGATAGTATATTATTAGAAGGGGGAGCCTTGGCACAAAGGTGGGAGCTAGTGTCATGTGATTGGGGTCATAGGTTTGAATCATGGCATCAAGCTGTTCAAATACAACAGCTAGAGTCTACAACAGATTCACAAGGGGTCCGATCCTCCCTTGGATGCCCTTTTCTAGATAGTTGTAAATCTCTAATAAATTAGTAAATGATAAGATATATGACTAATCACAAAATTGCTTGAATCATTAAACTCTTGAAATTTTAGAACCAGATTAGTTTAAGAAACAATTTCTATTTTTGTTTCCTATTTTCAGCTTATATAAATTACAAAAATAAATCTTCATTTTCTGTTTTCAAATATTGGTATAAGAAACAGTGAACAATTGTAGATTGTTTTCACTGTTTCATTTGTAAACCATCAAAAACCATTATCAAACTGAAAATAAAAGAAAAAAAATGTGATACTTATGTAATTATTAGTGAAAACAGAAAATAGAATAATTTTTTCAAACCAAACGGGCCCTTGCCAACTTTTAGGGTTATTTCCTATGATTCAGTCATTTCCCAGGTAGATAGAACCTAAATTAATTAGTTGCCCTTGCTGTCGATTTCTGCTTGAAATGGAAACGAAGAATAGCGAAAAGAAAAGTTATTAATCATTTATGCTATGTTTGTTTTGGCGATGAGTGCCTTGTAAACGCACGTCCATCCGTAGCTACAATCCACAGCTACAATTTGTAGATTTAAATTTCCATGTTAAAATGCATTGCATTGTGCGGTGACGGTAGCCAAACTCGTTGCTGAACATACACTTAGAAATTAAAAATACGGAAAGCTGTCGTCTATTGTTTTATGTTTGGATTTGATAGACTATCCGACAACTAACAACCTCCAGAGTTCCAGATATTTCATTCACAGAAAAATTTCCCCATCACTAATAAATCTTGCGGTTAAAATGAAGTTACAAATAGTCATTGGTGAATACCACAAAAAATTTCTACTTATTTCACTAAAATAAGTTATTTTCGCAGGTCAAGTATAAATTTCCAAAAAAGAGTGTCAAATATAGTTAACTATGATAACACAAGCAAGACAAATTATTACATATATACAGATAGAATTAAGACAACAAATACAGTCCAGGAACAAAAACAGAAAAAGACAAGAAACTAACCGAATCCACGGATGAGATTAAGGAAACCATACACATTACAAGAGCCATTTTCCAGTGAAAGACGGGAACACCCCATTGTAACGGATAGGGAAATCTAAACCATGGAGAGGATTTCAATGCATGAGAAGTATCAACCCGACAATGCTTCATCCTAGAAAAATGCTTTCTGCAATGCTCTGAAACCATATTTGATGCAGGTATGTTTACATCACACCCTTTGTAGGTGTAAAACCCTGCTTCTGTAAGCAAGAAAGCATATGCCCAAGTAATTGCTAGACCAAGAGGAATCTGTCAGTTAGATAAAGAAAACAGAGATCATTTATTACACCACATAATATTATTTCAACCGCTGTTGAATAACTTAGAAAGATAACGTAACATTCCACTTACTGCGTAGATTAGAAATATGCGATGTCCAAGAACAGATATCTTACGAAGATACTGTAGAAAGCAGGCAATAACAGATAACAAAATTTAGTTAAGTGCAACAACCAGTACAATATGTACAGTACACATTTTAAATAAATATTTTAAAAAAGAAATAGGCCAATTAATAAAAACTTACAAGAGAGAAAACAATAACCACTAATATCTGTACTGCACCAATCTCAAGACATGTACCCACTAATGGGAATCCATAACTGAAAAATGAAAGTCCAACTGCAGCAATAGTTGGGGATACAACTACAGGATTGATCAACCTGAAAGGAAACTCATAAAATGAGGGTCGCTATCAACTACATTGAACTGAAATGATATGAAATGTTTTCATTTCAAAAAGCTCAGGTACTGAAGTGGTTTCACATTGCATCCAAAAGTACATTTCTTGGCCATCTAATTTAAATATACTAAGAGCAACTTGCCCAACACTGTTTGAGGGGAGGTGAGGGGGAATTTTTTTTTAAATCTGCCACATGGGATCCCCATAAAAAGACCTTGACGTGAACTTACTCTTATTATAGTCTCTGTGTTCGATTGTATATGTCCTCTCATATAATTGTATTCTTTAACTATTTAATATGACAATGCTAATAAGAGTTAGCTCAACTAGTAAAATTGAATTGTGTCAATAATACTAAGGTATTTATTAATTAGGTTCAATGATTGTTGGCATTCCATCATTGGTTGGTCATGTAACCTATAACTACAAGTACCACTGTCAGTCCTCCTCAAGACTTAAGGCATGGACAAGGATTTAGGATCATCCAAATGGGTGTGATTCAGATATTAAAGCCATACCAATAACCAATTTGTTGATGATAAAGTCAGCAGTATCGCATGATGTAATAAGATGTCTAATGTTTGTCATCCATTAAATATAATAATCAGTTAAGAAATGAATTCTGTGTGTAAATATTTTCTGCCCCTACAAATGTTTCTTGACCGATTAACCTCTAGGATTTTATTATTACTTCAGTTTCTCAACCTTTGTGACACACATTCCCTCTGTCCACAGCAATAAATCCTGCTGACTGGAAAAATGAAAAAAATCATACCTTACTAAGAGTGACATAAGTCCGGTATATCCAAGTAGAGCTTGAAAGGCGGACCCAATAATAATAGCCCCCTGAAGCTCCCTCATTATATGCTTGAATTTCTGCAAAATGACAAAGATACCTTATCAGCTTCCTTGTTTCAATTATGCTGGCAAAAATTATAATAAGACAATCCCACGTGATGTTATGAATAACAAAAATTGTTGGAAAACTAACACAGGACTTTGATGGATTGAAATATAGACAGTAATTAATATCATCAAAAACATAAAGAAACGAAGAAAGAAACATCCATACATCATTTCCATTTAAGCCTTGTAACTCTGGGGAGTTTATTATCGCCAAAGCTGGCGCCAAGTAAACGAATGAAGGGCCTTGTATCAAAGGCAATCTCGACCCAAAACTAATATGCAACAGAGTAGTCAACCCCGAAACGAACAACACTGTTGATACGACATTAGAAATTTCCTCCTGCATATTCATTAGCACATTAGACAACAGCATAATAACAGCTTCATAATATAAAGGAGAAACATAACACCAAAAAAACTCGAAAATCACTCACATGAGAACCTCCCATGGCAGGAACAATAACAAGCGGAATAAGAACCAACGAACCTAACATTGAAATGTAATGCTGAATACCATACACCGCAATCGGAACTACAACATAACACAATCATAATCAAAACAAATTTTCAAAATTAGAAACTAACATGTGATTACATTAAATTATTTCATTTTCTCAAATTATTATCGGCATCATGTGTCAGGTGTCCGTGTCTGGTTTCGTAACTCATAGATAAAATTCAAAACACCAAAATTTCCAAAAACATTTCGAATTATACCTAATCCAGGAAAATCTCTTAGCTCATATTTCATATGAGCATGCCTAGACGCAAATCCTTCATCATCAACAACCAAACCATCAACAACTTCCTCATTCCTCGACGTCCTCCTCACCTGCGTTGCCTGCTCTGTTCCCGTCCCCGTACCTGTCCCCGGTGCCGGATTCACCTGTCCATTAGTACTCGGAACACCATCAGAATCTCTCCGTTTCTTCACCGTTTGATCTTTAACAACCGGCACCGCAACCGGAACGGCGGTTGCATTCACATTATTACTCTGTACGACGCCGTTTGATGGAGGACGAACCGAACCGGCTTCAAGATCCACTTGCGGCGGTTCAGGAGGAAGCCGGTTTATCTGACCGGAATTACTAGCATTAGTCTCACCAGAGAATTTGGGTTTAAAACCGGTTTTCTTCGCCCAAGAAGAAGGCGGAATTGGTTTGGAATCAGTTGGCGGTGGCCAGGAAGGGTGCCGGTGGCGGTTGTTGGGATCGGGATTCGACATTTTACGGTGGAGTTAGTTGAGCATTGCGGTTAGATCTGAAGAGTGGTGGCGCGTGAGAATGTAGAAGTGCGAAAGTGGAATGGAAGGGTTTCAGTTAGGGTTTTAACGAAGGAACGGAAAAAGAGAGAGAGAATATGAGTGAGGAAGTGAGTGAAACTGAAATGAAACCAGTGGTTGAAGGAGTGTTGTGTGGACTTGAAGTACTGGAACACCGTTACAGTATTAATTAATTAATTGACTTATTAGTACTAATTAATTGGTTAATTGAATGATTAATTGATTTTTACAAGTGTTGTTTGTACTTTCCCGGGACAATCGGTGGAGCCGAAATATATGGATGTTTGGATTGAGAGACCAAATCAAATGGGAGGATCTAGTCAGAGGGATTAGCAGAAATGAATTATTAAAAAAAATTATGATGTAATACCTTCATCCCTAATTATATGACCTTTTTGCTAAAATCACGGGAATTAAGAAAATGGATATTTGTATTAAAGTTGTTTGTAATCAATTTTATCTTAAAAGAGAGTTAGTTTATGTTTTCCATATGCTATTTATTGCTAATTGAAGAAAAAAAATGTATAATAAATAGGGGTATGCATATAAAGAAATAATTAATGTAGTTGGAAATAGCAGAGGGCTCTTATAAAAAGGGACAAAAAATTTTCTCAAAAAGGTCTTATAATTAGGGACGGAGGTAGTAATACACTTCAAAAAATAGAGTAAATTTCACTCCTCTTCCCTCAAAGATGTTTGAATTACACTAATTTCCCCACTTATGTTAAAATATACACTCCCCGCCTCTCTGATTCAAAACATATTAGAAATTTTTTCACTCCCCTCCCCTAAGAGAAGCTTGAATTATATTCTCCTCCTCTCTTATGTTAAAATCTACACTTTACTCCCTCAATAATTTTTTTATTTCTAATAAACTAGAAAAAAATAAAAACCTAACACACTTTGAAAAAAAATAGTATTGTGAGTCTATTTTAATATAATCAACATTTAAATACGTATTTTTTGCTATTTTTTATTCACAGTTTCATTAACGTGTAATTTTAAACCCTATAAAAAAATATGAAACAACCCAAAATAAAATAAAAATATGTGAAAAATTACGAAAGACAATAAAGCATGGTTATTTAAAAGTTTATTTTATACTCTAAATTATAAAATCAATAGAAAAATATTTAAATTTAATTATCATTGACATTTAAATATGAAGAAATGAATTGATTTTTCTTAAATGGTACTAGTTCAAAATTAGTATATATCATAAAAATATTTATTTATGTTAAAAATAGATTAAAGTGTACTGCATTTTAATTATTAAGGGAGAGAGTTGTAATTCAATCATCTTATAAGAGAGAGGAGTATATATTTTACTTTTCAAGGGAGGGAAGTGTATATTTTAACATAAGAGGAGAGGGGAGTGTAATTCAAGCATCTTTGAGGAGAGGGAAGTGTAATTTACTCAAAAAATACTACTCCTTCTGTTTCTAAATATAAGCAAAATTGATTTTTTAGGTTCATTTAAGTAATGATGTATGTGGTTCATAATTAATTGAGTGAACTTAAAAAGTCAATTTTCCTTATATTTAAAAACGGAGAGAGTAGTGGTTAAGAAACAAAAAGTACTCCCTCCGTCTCGGATTAATTGAGTCAAAAGTTCATTTAACACGTATTAAGAAAAATGTATAAATGAAGGAGAGAGAAATAGTTTTAAGTGCACTTATTAAGTATTGGTGTATTTTCCACTATCATAAATGTAAAGTGGAATATATTGAATTGGGAATGATGAAAGTAGTATTAATTAGAGTTATAAAAGGAAAAAAGTAATTAATATTGTATTGAAAAGTAAAATGACTCAGTTATTTTGAAACACTTTTTTTTTTTTTGCAAATGACTCAGTTATTATGGGACGGAGAGAGTATAAACTTAAATTTGGCATTTGTTATTTCTCACTATTTTCAAGACAATATTTTTATTTTAACATGTGTTTCTACGACCCCTCTCAAAAAAAATGTGTTTCTTCGATCATCCTCCATCTTGCAGATGAATTTGTTTCACGTGAAGTAAACCTTAAGTGGGACCCACCTTTTAAATATTAAAATATTGAAATATAATGATATAGAATTATTGATAAATGGTTAACAAGTTTTTCGTTTAAGAAATTTGTGTGAGATGGTAGGTTGCAGTCTTGAAGAGATTGACCGTCGATAAAATATTACTATAAAAGTTATAAATAAGTGATATGTATACATGTGAAGTACCAAAAGATGTGGCCATTGTGGATCCTCTAATGGCACTATTCCAAAAAATAAAAAGATCTTCATCCTCTTAGAATGTAGTTGAGAGGTAAGCAAAATAATTATTTCGGTCAAAATTCGAATCAATTTATAATTGGTAAAAGATTGTATTAATCAATGGCATTTTGAATGCATGTTTCTTTTTAAACTTAAATGTAATTTTGGTAATCATATTTTAGTAAAACTGTAATTTTGGTCTTTGTATTTTTTTATTGTGCAATTTTTCTCCTCCGCTTTAGAAATTTTCCTACTGTTTAATTTGATAGTATCACAACATATTAGGTAGCTTGACATAAAAATGAATCGTTTAGTTGTTGAGAGTTTTCAAAAATAGGATGTTAAGTTAACTTGAGTCCCGACCAAAATATACAAAGCCAAAAAAAAAAGACCGTTTAAAAATATACAAAAGGTTGAGAGTGCATAATCAATTGACAAGATCAAAATTATGAATTTGTAAAAAAATATTTAAATGGAGGATCAAAATCTTTCGAAGATCAAAGAGTCTACATTGTCACTATAAATTTGTTTTACCATGTCCTCGTGAACTTAGCTCAATTGGTAAAGATAATGTATAAAATATGTAAGGTCTGGAGTTTAAACCTCAGCCACCATAAAAAAAAAAAAAAAAAATAATATGATAACAAATTAT
>Ga0228710_1008800_pt1 | contig 14319 bp, 5 predicted proteins | sample MedpolnodulmetaG_FD_177995 | JGI IMG/M metagenome (GOLD analysis project Ga0228710, IMG submission 177995) | Root nodule microbial communities from Medicago polymorpha collected in Santa Monica, California, United States - pink nodules | ecosystem: Host-associated > Plants > Roots > Nodule...
AATTTATTAAACAATCCTTCCAAATTTGAATGATTTTGAATACCACTAGACTTTTTTTAAGTGATTAAGAGTCTTGATTGAATACCACAAGACTTTTTTTAAATGACAAAGAATCTTGATTGAATACACAAGACTTTTTCATGATAAAAAAGTCTTTTAAAATCCCTTAGAATCATGATCCAATAAACCCGCTTATTCTTTATCTTTTACATCCCTCTCTCTCTCTTAGAACAGAACGAGGGGTATCAGACCCTCTTCTTCCTTTCCTCCAGCACACCATCCTCGTTTAGACGTTGTTTTTGGCCGCTATGATCATTAATCGTAAAAACAAAGACAATTTTTGATCTCCTCATCAACTAAGCTTTCAATTGAACCGACTGATTTTGTGATTTGAGCAATTTCATCTTCACCCAATTTTTCTCCATAAAGGTAATGAACATCAAAACCCCTTATCTTCTTCTTGTTTCCACCGCCACCACTTTCATCATCTTCTCTTTGGGTTTTCACACATTCCAATCTCTCTGGATCGACCCATGATTCATTTTGACGTTCTTTTCTATCTCTAGATAAAAAGTTTGCATCATTAATCTAATATGCTTAATGGGTTGTTTTCAAATTTGATCTATATTACTTCAGATTGTATGCAACTGTGAGTTTAATTGTTTTTTTAATTTTATTTTATGTAAAAAAATGGGTTTTTGAATCTGTGATTACTTTGGTTTTAATTGTTTTGTTTAAATTATTGATAATTGAAAAAAAATGGTGAAATGGGTGTTCATGTTGTCTATGATGTTCTTGTTTGCAATCTATGATTGGTTTTGTTATTTGTAATGATTTGTTGAAATTGTTTGGTTTCTATGACTATTGGAATGCAAATTTGTGTTGATTAGTGCATGTCTGGATTCACCTTTTCTTAATCTTTCTCGTTCTCCATTTCATTAGACTTTAACTATTCTTCAATTTTTGCTCTGAAACAGTAACTTGAAGAAAAGCTACCGCACATGAATCTCCTCTTTTGCGATGTTTCTTAATCTAGGGTGAGTTTATATCTGAAAACCCCGATCTCTATTTTTGAAACCCTAATATTTCTTCATTTTTTAAAATCTGAATAATCACATTCTAATGATAGAATGTATTGTTGAGTTGATTTAAATTTTGATCTTGCACAATTATGTCTCGACAAGTAAAAAGGACCAACTTTTACTTTGAATCTTAACTTTCTCTTCCTTTAGAATTTAAGAATAACTTGGTTTGAGTTTGATTAATATTGGTATTAGCTTATGATTCGAGTTAGTTTAAGTTACTTTGGTGTTTCATGGGATTGTTTTGTTATAAGTGAATAATTTGATTTGTATAGGCTTGAAATAAATTTAGAGATTTGCAAACTTTGATGTTGTATAAATTTTAATTCTTGAAGTGATCCTACCATATAATTTTAAAAAAAAATCGCCAATACATTTCACTATACACATAGATATAATGTAGCTACAAAAGCATAACTTTGTTACCATATTTATAAACTTAACGACTCGTTTACTTTGTAAAAAAAAATCTATTTTCATTTCCTAAAATTTGTGTTAGTTTTATTTGTTAACGAAGAGATAAAAAAAGTTTTTAAAGAAAGGACTCACTGTGATGGAGATAATATAAAATGCTAGTTAGGGACAATGCATTTTAGAAAATAATGAAAATAATTTTTGACATTTTCATTGTTTTCGAAAATGCAAGACAATTTGTTCACTTTAAAGTCTCTTTTTAACTTGTTAACAAGTAAACCTAACACAAATTTTAGAAAATGAAAAAACAGAATATGTTTTCACAAAGTAAAATGCCCCTAAAAGTTACTTTGAGGACTGTTTTTTTTTTTTTTTTTTGTCTTAGATAAAGTGGTAAACCACTGAAATTAAACTCACACACAACTGTGAGGTCCCGGGTTCGAACACGGGTCATGACGTCCGGCCTTGCAATTTTGGCATTTGCCAGTTTAGCTAGGACTTCTAGACGAGAACTGGTTTTAGTACCTACTAAAACTGTGCTATAAATAAACTAATTCTGCACATACATTCAAATGTAACTTATAACCTACTCTGAAACAAGTAAAACTAACACAAGACTATAAAGGTGGAAAATGCAAGACAATTGTTTTACTTCAAGAGTCTCTTTTCTTCTTGTTAACAAGTAAAACTAACACCTAATTACACTAATTGGGAATTCAGCTTCTATAATATGCTAAAGGGGAAAAAGAAAACTCCACAATATAATTATGTTAATCGTTCATTATCATCGAGGTAAAATGTGGATAAAAAAAATGCACTTCACAAGGGTTTTCCTTTGCAAAAAAATAAAATAAAAAAAGAGTTATAACAACAATTTCATCAAATGGAAAAAGTTCAAACCATGTTATATTGAGATGCAACATGCTAGCACAGCAAGATTCAAAGCGTTAGAGTGATATAAAAAGGTATTTGTTTCTTTGATGATATGGCTATGCAATTGGATAGAAGCATGTGCCAAATACTTGGTTAATAATCTGATCTCTCAGTTTGCATCGTTGGTTGATCGTGTATGAGTCTATGCATATGGTCCTGTTTGGGATATAAACAGCTTATTTGTGATTCATAGCACAAACACTTATCATGATAAGCAATTACCTATAAGCTATTTCTATGCCCAAAGAAATAAAGTTAAATTGTTTTCGTATCAGCTATAAGTTATTCTAGAGTTCAAGAATCAAGAGACAGAACTAAGCGTACAAGTGCTGCAGTTTGTCAATTTCGCCGGAACAAAGCTATAAGTTAAATTTCTACTGCAACGTAAATCTGGAACTGTAGGAGCGGCTATCGTGGTCACGAATCACGTTCGTTACATGAAACTGAAAGAAGAAGAAAAGGAAAACCTGGTTGATGATTTCGTCAGTGTTTGTGGCGACCGACGAGCAACTCCGGTCTCCGGCTGATGTTGAGTTGAGTGCGACCCCAATCCAACTTGTTTCCGATCTAACATACAATATGCTTCTTCAACGGAAGTGGATTGGGCTTGTGAATTTTTTTCCGATCCAACAAGTTGAGTGTAAGAAAAAATGAGGGTTAAATAAATTTTACTCTCTCTAAATATAATAAATTTTGTTTTTAAACTCTACAAATTTTAGTTCCTATAAATTGTTTAAACCTGGACATTGCATATATTATACATTATATATACCAACTGAGCTAACCTCACGAGGATGTTCCTATAAATTGTTTAGTACGCGGTTATAGTCTCGATTAATTTAAAATTTTGGTGATTTTGTTAGAGTGTTATAATATATACATAAACACTATCTATTTGATACAAATTATATCTATGTGTATATAGATTATTATTTGATTTTATTATTTTGCTTGTGTAGCTACATTATATCTATGTGTATAGTGAAATGTATTGGCGATTTTTTTTTAAAATTATATGGTAGGGTTGTGATTGATGTAACTTTCATCTGCAGGCACTAACACGAGGATTTAATGAGTGGTGGTTCAGCATCTAGTAACTTAAGGCAAGCTCTCTCCTATTGCGTACAACAAGTGCGAAGTTATGATTACCATCACTATCTCTGCCTTCTTGAATTGCCTCCATCTATGCGGAAGGCTGCATTTACACTCCGTGCCTTGAATGTTGAAACAGCTAGAGCTATGGATGTTGCTTCAGATCCCAGGATTGGCCTTATGCGCCTTGTGTGGTGGCAGGAAGCCATAGACAAATTGTTTGCCAATAAATTAATTGAACATCCAACAGCGCTGGCCCTGTCAAGCGTGATTGCAGAGACCAAAATTAGTAAGACATGGTTGAAACGATCCGTTGAAGCCCGGATCAACGATGCAAGAAGAGAGGCTACCGACATTCCAGAAACTATGGAAGAATTGGAGAAATATGCCGAGAACACGGTATCTACTATGTTGTACTTGACACTTCAAGCTGGCGGTATCACGTCTACTGCAGCTGATCATGCAGCCTCACATATTGGCAAGGCTAGTGGTATTCTTTTGCTCCTTAAATCGCTACCTTATCATGCTGGTCACAACCGACATTTTTCTTACATTCCAAGGGCAATAGCATCCAAACATGGGCTAATCGTTAAACAGGAAGGTCAAGGAGAGAGATGGGTGGATTCTCGCGAGGGTCTGTGTGAAGCAGTTTATGAAATGGCATCAGTAGCCAATGCACACTTAGAAAAGGCACGTAAATTAGCTGGGAGTGTGCCTGCTGAGGCTGTTCCAGTGCTCCTGCCAGCTGTGCCTGCTCAGGTTCTCTTGGATTCCCTACGCCGGGTGCAATTTGATGTGTTTGATCCAAGGCTGGCACGAGGGGTGCTGGGAATACCACCTTTGTGGTACCAGCTTCAACTCAAGTGGACTTCATGGAGAAGGAAATACTAAACTAGCTTAGTTACCTTGGCGTTAATCGACCCTTGGGGGTTTTGAAATTTTTTCATGTGTGTTAATTGTTTAATAAGTTTATTGGACCATGTAACAGAAACTAGATTCTAGCATATGCACTAATTGTGATGTGCAATGTATCTTTTTAAAATGAAGCCTGTGTTATTTAAAGGCTAACACAAATGTATTTGAGCATACTTAACATGATTTTCTGCTCAAAATTTGAAGAAAACTTAACATGATTTTAGTACACCAAATTCATGATAAGCACTTGTGCTATAAGCTGCAAATAAACCAATCCAAACAGGCCCTAAGACAAGCTCAAGTCTTCAACTGCTCTTTACAGAAAGAGCTGCATGGTGCCTAGAAGACATGGTATGGTTTCTCCTTGTGATTTTCTGCGGCATGTTATCTAGCTTCCCTGTTCCTCATTGTCTTGGCTCTGACTTTTGGTGGTCACATGAAATGAAACACATCTATGATGTCCCTGTAAACTATTGTTTAGGTAATTTTTTCTTCCTATCTTTCTCTTTGATTTTCTTGCTTTTATTGGTCATGAAATATACATGACAACAACACAAACATATTGTAATTTTTAATGGAAATAAAACTATTTTTTCATCTCAAATTGTGTTGTGTGACTAATACCATTTATTAAAAAATTAGATGCTCATTAACAATACTTGTCCAAACTCGTTGGTAGAGTTCGCTAGAAGACAAGCTAATGTAGTGGTCCACAATTTGGCTTGAGTGACTACATATACAGCTAATCCTCAAATTTTTTATGTTGTTCCACTTTTTTTTTTTGTTGAGGGATTTGGTTTATGTTGTTCCACATTGTTTTCATGATATTATCCTTAATCAAATGAGTTGATTTTGCGTGCCTAAAAACAAATCAAAAAATGAAGAAGAAAAAAAGATCAATGGATTCATCTTGACCGTGGATGTATCTGATCCTTCAAAAGATTCATGCAAGGATCTGAAACATTTAATAGTTGCTTGAAAGTTATTGACAAAACATCTTCTTTCCCGTTTGTTCTTGGGCACATGTAATTATAATATTATATAACTAAATTCGGAAAGAGTTTTATATTTACCGAACAATTTTATTCATAAGTGTCTTGCTAACCATTGCCCTCAGAGCAATGGTTAAGGAAGTCAAAAGTAGAATGTTTGCATTGGTTTCAACAACATTTTGACTTTTAAAAAGTTAAATTTATCACTTTTCACCATTTTTCAATACTATATTTCTATTTTTATCCTCTTATCCAATGTCTCAAGAGTAATGGTTAGCATTCTCCTATTCATAATTAGAGGCAAAGCTTGATGGAATGTTTGAGGATCTTGCTTTTGTAGGTCCAAGATGACAATTGGATCACGTGTGAGACGTTTACTTCACTTCTTTGCCAGTTACAATCAAACCAAACCACACCATAAAAGAAATATATACAATAAATCAAACCACAAAAAACCATCAAGTTAGCATTCACTGTGCTCTTCTTTTCCATGATTTTCATTCTTTTTTCTTTTCTGATGAAAAGTATGAAACTACACTAAATTATGAAAGCATTAAAATAATGTTTTGTTAATAATTTATTGAGGTTAACAGCATCAGCACACACGATCAATAATAATATTACATAATTTTATTGGATAACTGCACAAAACTTGATCCCAAAGCATAGGCATCCATTTGAATGGTTCACATTCTCTAGCTGTGGAAACAGCCAGAATTACAATGAGTCAGTATAAAGTTCCAACTAAAAACAGAAATGCATGCTTTAAATGGTATAACAGTTGGGGGTCCATAAATAAAACCGGTCTGCACTAAAATTTTCAGACTAAATATAATGATCTAAATTATGAACATCAATGGAAAATTTAATTATACGTAAAATATTCAGTTTTATGTCTCTGTTGGAGGCTAGGCTTGAGCCCCTTTTTGTTAAGAAAAAAAGACATTGTATAATATAAGGAGAAGTATCTCATCCGCATTCCTTATAATATGGTCGGTTGGTGGGCCAGGCTCGTGGGTTTATAACTTTATAATAGATTACCATTATAATAATGGGTTTGACATTGATACATTTCAATACTACAGTACTAATATATACTGTAGTAATTGTTTAGTGTCGTAATATTTTTTTTGGACCAACCAACCAGAGACAGCGTGAGGTTCCTCCAATAGAATAACAATTATTATTTCTCTAGAAACCTTTAATTCTATTGTCTTGTCTGGTAATAATCTATTTGTACTTTTTGAGGGGCACCTGCAACTGCAATAATGTTATGGAGTGGTGTGGTGCATTCTTCAAATTGTTTGGCCGCTCGGTAATTCAGTGAGCATTTTTCCTTTGGGCTCGACGCTCGGGGTTGTGTTCGGTACCTAACTGTTTGGTCGCTCGATTATCAATAGCGTCGAAGACCTTTTAGGTTTATTGGAATTGTGTTTCTTATCAATCCGTTTGTTCATCCGGCCATTAGAGTGCCTTCGTCCTTTAGGCTCGATTCTCGGAGGTTGCGTTTGGTATTAAGTTTTTTGGTCCATTAATAGAGCTCATGTCACACAAAGATAGACTAGGGAATATAGTGAGATGATAAATTGACTAAGTTAAGGACTTGCTTTATCACAATATTAGATCGACCTAATAAATATGGTACATGTTACTCGATGGTTCAAATGCACTAGGTCTCTTAAAGGTCCACTCACTTTCTATACAAGGAGCATGTCTTAACGTAAATTAGGATCTCTTATCTTTATACTCTTTTACTCTTCTATTATATTATGTCTAATTTGACTTTGACATCAAAATCCATTTTGTATGTACCTCCTCTCTCGTCACACAACACACATCTTTATTGGTATAATGATAAAATGCATCAATCAAACTTCAAACGCTTGGTATAATGATAAGAAGATAGGTCTTGAATTTGATAAGTCTTAGGTTCGAACTCTCCTAATGTCTTTAGAGAAAAGCACATGTAAATAATTTTGTAAGTATTCTTTGATCTTGAATGTCTTCTTTATCTTGTACTAAGACATCATCCGCTCACCTTAAATTTATCTCATAAAAAACACACCGATCAAACATTAAAGTGTCAATATGCTAATAGCACAAGTATTGTTTTTTGTTTTTCTTCATAAAATTAGCTCATAGAGCTATATAAAAATTAAAAACACACCAATCAAATATTAAAGTGTCAATGTGCTAATAGTACAAGTATTGTTTTTTGTTTTTCTTCATAAAATTTGTTCCTTATAAAGCTATAAAGTGATAAACTACACATCACTAAATTATTCGACTTGTGTCACCACTTATATATATGATTATGTATTTTTAAGAGATTAATGTAGTGAAGTATAATTCTGATTGACATTTTACTAGTAGTACAATACAATCTTTGTCTCTCTTTTTTCCCCCTCTCATTCCCTTTTAATAATGAATGACCATTCGTGCTCACCGTTTGATGATATGATCTATGTTTCATTCTCTTTCACTTTTTCCAATCCCGGGCCCGGCAACCGCAAACGTTAACACCAAATAATCATTCTTTTGGCGTCATCATCAGTTGCTGGTGGGTGGAATATCTTTCTCTAACATTCTTTTTTTATGAACTCAAAGCTTTTCCAGTAATCTAGCTCCAACTCAATAGATAAGGAGAGAGAAACTTTAATTTGAGAGTGACGCTTTATTAGGGTTTCATTTCTCTTATCTTTATATATTTCTTCTTGTTCTCTTCTGCTTTTGCTTCCAACCTATTTCATTCAAACATCTCCTCCATTTTCTTTTTCCTTCACTTTCTCAACTTCTCTTTTTTCAGTGATTCTATTCCTAGGGATTGATTTTGTTCAATTCCCGAGGAATGAATTGCCATTAATTACCTCACTTTTAGTGCTTTCTAGATTTGTCTCTTTTTGGTTGTTGGAATATATTTGATGATTTTTATATCATAAGATTGTTGAATAAAAAGGAGTATAAAGTATAAACTTCTCGTGAATTTTGTGCTGCCATTTAAGAGGTTTCTTTCATCGGATCTACACCACGTTAAGGTTATTCTTTCGTCTTTACCTCTTGAATTTAATTGATCTTAATCTAATGATTTAAAATTTCTGAGTTTATGACCTGAATTTGTGTTTGGATGTGGATCAATTCTCATCTTAAAAAAAGTTGAGTTAAACTCGATCTAATTTCTAAGATTTTTCTTGATGTTTTTCAATTTATTATGTCTAGACTCAATTATATCAAAATAGGTATTGGTTGATTTTTATAGTTTAAGCTATATTACTTCATCTCTTCCTTTTAATATTTGTCATTTTTTTATTTTTTACACATACTAAAACAAGTAGACAACCAATAAATTTTGTTACATCTCTTATTCATTTTATTTTTTTGAGTAAATCTCTTATTCTTTCGTCTTTACCCTTTAGTAGTATTTCTCTTAGCATAAGTTCAAATTAAATGGACTTGATTATGGACATAGTCACGTCAAATGCTAATCAAATGTGTTCAAATTAATTGGACTTGATTATAAACCTAGTCAAGTCAAATGCTAATTAAATGTCACTTGGGGTAAAGATCTTTGACTTGACTTTAATCTGTGTGTTTCGGTTGGAGTTTATCGACCATATGTCCATCAACACCTACCGTTAAATCATGCTCACTTTTCACTTTTTATTCCTTTTGTTTCACATCAGACAATATTAAGCTCTTTCCGTCCTTATTGTCCCAACCAGATTATAGTATTGTTTTATCTGCATGCGACGTGGTAATATATTTGATTGTTTGTATAATCAGCTTCTATTTACTCATTTTGCCTTAACAATCGTAAGCCAGAACATTATGGACTAAATTTGATTGCTCTAATACCAACTTATTTTGTAGACTATAATTAATGTTTGGTATATCCTATAAGATCATTAAGATTGTTCATGCTTGCATCATTGCACTCTACAAAAGGGCCTTCTCTTTTGTGTGCTACAAGTTTAGTTTGTCTCTTTTTTCTTTCAAGGGAAATGAGAGTTAACAGATATATATATATATGTCTACAATTTGTTTTTCAATTCTTATGGAGTGTCCTTTATTGCTGTTTCCTGTGTCTCTCTCTCTCTCTCTCTCTCTTTTTTTCTTTCAAATAAATGGAGAGTATTTTTTTTTTTTTTTACAGAAAAATAAATGTAGGGTTTTTTTCCAAATAAATGTTGAGTTTGTAATCATAATATTGCTAACATTTTTAAATGATTAAAAATTATATTTGAACATCTACTCACAACCATTGTCAAGCATTTCTTTTGTTTATAAATGTGAGAATCGGTATAAAAAATACTCAATGATCAATAAAATTTATTGACAATAAATGCCTTCATCTTTATTTCTTGAATTTTTTATGGCTCTTTCTATAGGATCAATCAACCATTTCAAATTTTCAAATGCGTTTATTATTTCTATTCTAAAATACCTATAATTTGCATATCTTTTTTTGCTAATTAATTAAAAACAAGTACTATAATTTGAAGGTAAATTAACAAACTTGAAAAACAATACAAGTTCTTTACAAAATTGTTATTATTACCAACTTTCTAATTTTTATAATTTCATCTTGGAGGTCCTTTATTTAGTGATTGAGGTAAAATTTAATAGGACTGTCTATCTTTTGACTCTTTTTAAGAGGTCCATATTAAAATGGCTGAATATTGAATAATTTTTGTGGGAAATAAAAAAATTTGATGATCAAAATATTCCGGGTCTATACCTTATCTAGACATTAATTTAGTTTAATTCTTCCTTTCTTGGATTGTCTTAGTTTTTATTTTCTTTTCATATAGTTTACTCTGACCTAATTTACAAACTTCATTGTTCAACTTTCTCCTTTATAGTTCTCTTCTATAAAAATCATGTTATGCATAATGATCAGCTTGAATCATTTTAGTGCCTGTGTTATTCTGAAGTGGAAGTGAATCTCATAATTTAATTAGTGCACCGTAGACACATTATTCACCACTTATAATTTAATATTGTTTGTTTTCCCCTCAAATGCGTGCAGGTTGAATTTGAATTATCTATAGCAAGCAGATATGAACAATTTCTCACACGTTCCTCCTGGATTTCGTTTCCACCCCACTGATGAAGAACTTGTTGATCACTACCTCAGGAAAAAGATAGCTTCTAAAAGGATTGATCTTGATATCATTAAAGATGTCGACCTCTATAAGATTGAGCCGTGGGATCTACAAGGTACTTTACTCCTTTCGGTCTTATATAAGATAAAGTTGGGTTAACAAAAGTTAATGTGTCTGATTCAAACAAAACTAGATACATCAACTTTTATCGACCTAACATTCTCGTATATATAAGACCGAAACGAATATTTAGATGTCTAGCTCCAAGATTATATATTAATTTATTAGTAAGTAAAAATAGATGCTCACATTTGTTGCTTGCTTTGTATTGAAACAAGAAGAATTATGCAAAATAGGAAGTGATGAACAAACTGAATGGTACTTCTTCAGTCATAAAGACAAGAAGTATCCAACGAGCAGTCGTACAAATAGAGCTACAAAAGCAGGATTCTGGAAAGCTACAGGAAGAGACAAAGCAATTTACTCTAACCATATTTGTCTCATTGGAATGAGAAAGACTCTAGTCTTCTATAAAGGAAGAGCACCTAATGGTCAGAAATCTGATTGGATCATGCATGAGTATCGCTTAGAAACAAATGAAAATGGAACTACTCCTCAGGTAATAATGCTTATAATAAGCACACATTTAATATTTCCTTTCTTTTTCTGAAAAACAAGAATATATTATCCCTCTATCTAGACAACTATTGATTTTTTTTAGGTACAAACACACCTAGGGGTGGACATGGTTCAGTTTGGGATGAAAACTGAACTGAACCAAACTGAACTGTTTGCTAAATTTAAAATAACTGAATTGAATTGTTTGCATTTCGAACTGAACTGTTTCAAATCGAACTGAACTGTTCTGAACTGAACGGAACTGTTATTATTGACACCTTTGAAAAAAAACATGAAAAAAACAAACAAAATCAAATTTTAGTTACCGAACTGAACTGTTCTGAACTAAACTGAAATGTTTCAAATCGAACTGAACTGTTTTGAAACGAACTGAACTGTTTCAATTCAGTTTCAAAACTGTTAGTAATAGTTCAATTTCTTTTGGTTAAGTTCAGTTCAGAAGTTCAGTTCGGTTTTTTGGGTTTTTTGCCCACCCCTAAACACACCTATTGAATTTGAGTGTAATTAGACGTAGTTCAACTTTGAATTTGAGGCTGCGTTTACGGTTGCTTGCAATTGTGTTACAAAAATTTATATTATAGTAGCATGTATATTGGCAAATTCAATTTATGAGGTCGCAATTGTAGTTGCGATGTGACCACGATATTGAAGAGACATCTAAAATTAAAAAGATAATCGGGAAAGGCTGGTGGGGGTAGTGTGCCCTCCCTCTTCCCTCTATTTTCTTACTATTTTATTTTATAAATGTTCATTTAGATTTTAGGATTAGAAAAAGAATAATATAATAATAGAAATATTATCTTTTATCGGTTTTTAGGTTATGTGATATTGGTAATTATTTAATATTAAAATAAATTATAAACCCCGTCTATGGAATTTCAGGTCTCGTCATGTCTAATATATTTTATCGGCTACAATTTTGTTTGCGAACGCAATTTAAAACTATACCAATTTTAATTAACTTGATTACAAATTTATAGGAAGAAGGATGGGTTGTGTGTAAAGTGTTCAAAAAACGAATAGCTACAACAATGAGGAAAATGGACGATTCACCATGTTGGTATGATGATCAAGTATCATTCATGCAATCAGATCTTGAATCTCCAAGTAGAGTTTCTTCTCATCACCCTTATAATGCATCATACCAACAGCAACAGCATTACCCTTGCAAACAAGAGTTGGATCAATTGCAATACAATATACACATTAATAATGATGATGCTAATAATTTCCTACAACTTCCACAACTAGAAAACCTCAATTCTCCTTTGCAATGCTCATTATCATCACATTCAATGACTCAAGAACAATATGGCCAGCAACAAAGTATGCAACTGCTTTATGGTGGTAGCAATGATTTACAAGCAGTAGTGGAGCAATCAAACGAATGGAAAGCACTGGACAAATTTGTTGCTTCTAGGCTAAGTCAAGATCAAGATCATGCTTCTAAGGGAACTAGTAGTTATTGTAATGTGGCTGAACAAATTGCTTTGCTATCAAATGATGAATCCAAAAAATCAGAAACTGGTGGCCAGGAACATGTGACTTCAATCTCCAACTCCAATTGTCAGATTGACACGTGGAAATGAAAATTTGTAACTATATATGAAGATGCATAATATATATTATAGGGAGTAGTACAGTTTAACTCCTACAAAAATTAAAAGGGTATTGGTACAAGTTTATGTACATAGTAAACCCTTATAAAGCATTGTTAAATATTCTTATCAGGTTGAACCTCTCTTGTACAAGAGAGACCATTAATACTCTGCAACTGATATTTAAGTTGCTACAACTATAGCAAATAGTTCTTGCTTCTAGTTGAAATCACAAAGTTTATTACTTTTTTATTTACTTTTGTTTAGGCAGTTACTTATGTACTTTGTTAATTTTACTTGAAACCTATATATGATTATACGTAGCTAGCAAGTGTGTGATAGATTGTAAAGGCTTAATTACTAAGCATATGTATATGTGCAATATTTTTCTCTCCCCACTGTTCAACTCATACGTCATTATTTGTACAGATATGCTATGTTAGAAAATGTTTCAACTTTCGATAGCCTCATAAAAATATAACTTTGTGGAAATCAAAAAATGTTTCAAAAGCAACCGAAATGTGGTTGATTAGAGTGTTTAAAGGGATTCGAGCGAGTTATGCAACTAAGTTGTCAGGACTCAGGAGTGCTTGTTCTTGAGTGTTTAAAGGGATTCGAGCGCGTTATGCAACTAAGTTGTCAGGACTCAGGAGTGCGAGTTCTTGTGCGTTATGCAATCAATATATTTTGTGCCTTCAATATATTTTCTAACAAAAATTAATAAGTGGCTACTCTATAATCATGACCACACAAATTCCACTGACTCGGCCTTTTATTCAGTTGGACCATTATAACTAAGAAACACGTTTCGTGAGTGCCTCATGAGGATTTCTGTAGTGATCTAAGATAGGCCCATTAGAATAATATAAGTTCAAGTTATATTAGGTGATGAGTCATGCTTTTTAGAAGGATCTAGAGAGATCCTTTGTGACGAGTCATTGGAATACCAATGTTATAAATAATGATGATTGGTCATTGTAATGATTATAAAGAAAAATTAATGAAGAAATTAATTTGTTAGAATAGTGTAGTTATTACTTTTAGTCTTCTTTAGAGTAATTTTCCTCCATTAATGAACAACACCAAAAGTTGCCCATAACAATTTCCTTCGCGATGAATAGCATCGTTGTACTAGTATTTCTTGCGAATACTAATGCAAGAAACGCAAGAATAACACTAACCACCAACCCTGTGTTTTCTATGAAAGACTGAAATTAAATTTTTTTGTTACATAAAAAATAACTGTGATAGCCAATTCCTCTCTATCGTGTGTTTCGTGTGTTCAATGCCCCTACTAAATAGAATTGCTCATAAAAAGAATTGTTTGCATGGCATGCATATGTGACAATATGTCATGACATTCTTTTGTAAGTCTGCAATTTCCATATAGTTACAAAATGCGAGAGCCTATGGAAAAAATATAAGAAATTTATGTGAAAATCTAAATCTAAATCTATTTTAGATATACACTCTGCAGCTTATGAAACGTGATTTTACTCAAGCCGAATGAAAGGTAAGGTAGTGAGACTGAGTTTTTTTTTTTTTTTACGAG